>UMGX01025933.1_pt1 | contig 40843 bp, 38 predicted proteins | sample 1965411 | NCBI WGS metagenome assembly UMGX01 (sample SAMEA4836086, study PRJEB28245) | human gut metagenome | biome: gut microbiome; material: fecal sample | place: Denmark | collected 2008 | reverse complement strand
CGGTGAACAAGGATGCCGGGAGTTGGCGGAATATATTGCTCAGAGACGTTCAGATGTGGAGACTTCGGGGGATAATTCCATTCAATTTGAGCTTCAGTCTCTGGAACAGGCGCAGATGATGCTGGAACAAAGGGTACAGGATTTACGGACAGCGGAGAGTGTCGCGATGCAGTCCATTCCCATGATTAAGACAATGGAATTTAGTAACATGAATCTGGTCAGAAAGATCAATTCTGCATTTATCATTACGTTGCCGGTCTTTAAGCAGGCTTTGGCGCAGGCGATTATGCTAAAGCGCCAGAAAATACAGGCAGAAGCTATGTCAGCATTAGACCAAAAGACCAATGAGATGCTGATTAAAAATGCTAGAAATACAGTGGAACAGTCTAAGATGACGGCGAGAATGGCTTCTGGAAGCTCCATTAAGATTGAGACTTTGGAGACGACTTGGAGGACGATCGTCAATGGTATTGACGAGACGAAACAAATACAGGAGAATGCGAGAAAACAGCGTGTGGAAGACCAGGCGAGACTTCAGACAATTAAAAATGAATTTAATCAAAGATATAACATGCCGGACAGAAAGTGAGAGGCGGGCGAGAGGAATGAACTTGAAAGCTGAGTCATTGTGCGGCAGATCTATCCCTCGTGAAACTTTTTGAGGGACATATAATGAGCAGGAGGTAAAAAGGTTATGCCAATTAATTTATCAAAAGGACAGAAGGTAGACTTGACTAAGGGAAATCCGGGCCTTAAAAAGCTTATGGTCGGTCTGGGCTGGGATGTGAACGCATTTGATACAGGGGCAGATTTTGACCTGGATGCATCAGCGTTTATGCTGGGGGAGAATGGCAAGTGCCCCACTGAGAAGGAATTTGTCTTCTATGGTAATCTAGAACACAAAAGTGGTTCTGTAAAGCATATGGGAGATAATCTGACAGGAGAAGGGGACGGGGACGACGAACAGATTCAGATTGATCTGAGCAAGGTACCGTCTAATGTCGTGAGGATTGCGTTCACCGTTACGATCTACGACGCAGAGGGAAGAAGACAGAATTTTGGACAGGTGTCCAATTCCTTTATCCGAATTGTGGATGAGGTTACGAACACGGAGCTGATTCACTATGATCTAGGGGAAGATTTCTCCATTGAGACTGCGGTTGTCGTAGGGGAACTATACCGTCATAACGGCGGATGGAAGTTTAATGCGATTGGAAGCGGATTCCAAGGTGGTCTGGCGGCGCTGTGCGGACATTATGGGATAGAAGTGGCTTAAGAGAGGAGAGAGACTATGCCAATTAGCTTGAAAAAAGGACAGAAGGTCAGTCTGACCAAAGAAAATCCAGGTCTGACGAAGGTTGTGGTCGGACTGGGCTGGGATGTAAACCAGTATGACACGGGAGGGGCTTTTGATTTAGATGCGGCAGCGTTTTTGCTGGCAGACAGTGGAAAGGTGTCGCGCTCTGAGGACTTTGTCTTCTATGGCAATCTGAAGCATCCGTCTGGCTGTGCGGAACACATGGGAGACAATCTGACAGGAGCAGGAGACGGAGATGATGAGCAGATTCGAATTAATCTTTCTGCTGTGCCTGAGAATATCAGCAAGATTGCCTTTACAGTGACGATCTATGAGGCCGAGACCAGAAGGCAGAACTTTGGTCAGGTTAGCAACGCGTTTATCCGGATTTATAATGAACTGACCGGGGAACAGATACTTCGGTATGATCTGGGAGAAGATTTCTCCATTGAGACCGCAATTGTATTCGGAGAACTGTATAAAAACAATGGAGAATGGAAATTCAATGCGATTGGATGCGGCTATCAGGGTGGTTTGGCAGCTCTGTGTGCGAGTTATGGAGTGGAAGTAGAATAGGAGGTTTGTATGTCAGTAAGTTTACAGAAGGGACAAAAAGTCAGCTTGACCAAGGAGAGCGAAAAACTCACCAGAGTGATCGTAGGATTGGGCTGGGATGAAGTACAGAGGAAGAAATTAGGCTTTTTTGCACCGAAGCCCCAGTCTATTGACTGTGATGCTTCTGCCTTGATGCTGAAGAATGGAAAATTAAAAGGTAAGAAGGACATCGTGTATTTTGGCAACCTGCGTCATTTTACCGATACAGTTATGCACATGGGAGACAATCTGACAGGAGAAGGAGATGGGGATGACGAGCAGATTGTGATTGATCTAGCAAGAGTTCCCCAGGAATATGACCGGATTGTGCTGGTAGTCAATATCTATCAGGCAATGAAACGGAAACAGCATTTTGGATTGATTCAAAATGCATTTATTCGTTTGGTGGATGGAAGTACGAACAAGGAAATGTGCAGATATAATCTGACGGATGATTATTCTGGCATGACCGCAGTAATCTTTGGTGAGGTTTACCGTCACAACGGAGAATGGAAGTTCAACGCCATTGGGCAGGGGACGAATGATCCAGGGTTGGGAGAACTTGCGGACAGATTTTCATAAGACTTTGTAAGCGAACAGCAATGCTGTGAGCTGGCTGAGATATCGCGGCGGATAGGGGAAGGTTTCCTTCTCCTATCCGATCGTTGCTGTGCGGTGAAATAAAGAGTGAAAAACAAAGGAGATTTGACATGAAATTTAACGGACTGACGGAACAAGAAGTCAAGCTTTCCAGAGAAAAATATGGTTCCAATGAGATACCGGATTCCGAGCCGACTACCTTTTGGCAGGAATTTAAGGAGACTTTTGGAGATCCGATGATTAAAATTTTGCTGGCGATTGCGGCTTTGATGATCGTAATGTTTTTCTTTGGCTATGCGGAGATCTACGAGCCGGCTGGTACGATTGTAGCAGTGCTGATTGTGGCGTTTGTATCGGCGAAAACTGGGGTTGCTAGCGACACCAAATACAGAGAATTGAAAGACAGCACGAAGAAAGACCAGTGTAAGGTATATCGTGACGGCGTTATTGCGGTGATTGATGTGGATGACGTGGTCGTGGGTGACAAAGTTTTGATGCAATCCGGTGACAAAGTTCCGGCAGATGGTGTTCTGATTTCAGGAAGTTTGAGAGTGGATAACTCTGCTTTGAACGGTGAGGCAGAAGAATGTAAAAAAGAAGCAGCTCCGGAAAGCTTTCAGCTTCCAGAGGACATCACAGGCGATACCTTTGTGGATAGATATTCTTTGTTCCGCGGAGCTGTGGTTTTTGATGGTGAAGGTATTTTAGACGTGCGCAAAGTAGGCCTGAGCACGATGATGGGAAAGATGGCTGAAGAGATGCAAGAAAACGAGCCAGATTCTCCGCTGAAGGTGAAATTGTCAAAGCTGGCACATCAGATTTCTACTTTTGGCTATATTGGAGCGATTGTGATCGCGATTTTGTACTTTGGTTATTTTGTGTTGTCGGCAGGAGGTTTTGAGGCGTATGTTTCTATCGGAGCGCCGGAGGTGATTCGTGATGTCGTGGAAGCCGTATCTTTGGCGGTTGTAATCATCGTCTGTGCCGTGCCGGAGGGGCTGCCGCTGATGATCTCTCTGGTTCTGATGCAGAATACCAGCAAGATGCTGGACCACAATGTGTTGGTTCGGAAAGCGGAAGGTATCGAGACTTCCGGCTCTGTGAATATTTTGTTCAGTGATAAAACAGGTACCATAACTAAAGGAATGCTGGAAGTGGTAGAGTTTTTTACAGCTGATGGAAAAAATATAGAACTCTCACAGCTTGGTCAGCATGGCAAAGTGAAAGAGCTTGTAGATTTGGCGATTGGAAAGAATACGCAGTCTATGTTTGACTCGGAGCATCGGGTCATCGGCGGAAACGCCACGGACCAGGCTTTGATGAAGTTTTTGGGAGAAGACACTTACAGTGCACTGGCGAGGAACACAGAATGCGAAGTGACTGCCTGTCAGAGCTTTAATTCTTCCAACAAATTCAGCCAGGCCAATATTGACAGTATGGGAAAGACTTTTTATAAAGGAGCACCGGAGCGCTTGATCGACGCCGCATCCAGATACCTGGATGCCGACGGAAAGATTCACTCTCTGGACAAAGAGGTATTGGACAAAAAGATTCAGGAGATGGCCTCAAAGGCCATGCGTGTATTGGCTTTTGGCTATTCGGAACAGTCTTTGGAGGAGAATAGGATTAACGACGATTTAGTCTTGATTGGACTTGTGGGAATTCGAGATGATGTAAGACCGGAGGCCCGGGAGGCCATTGAAGAGGTGCAAAATGCGGGAATACAGGTGGTCATGATTACTGGAGACCGTCTGGAGACTGCAATTGCCATCGCGAAGGATGCTGGCCTTCTAAAAGAGGAGTCTGATCGGGCAATCACTTCTTCTCAGTTAAACGAGATGTCCGATGAGGAGGTCAAAGAATTGATTCCTCATATCCGGGTAATCGCCAGAGCCCTTCCCACAGATAAATCCAGGATGGTAAGGCTGTGTCAGGAGATGAATTTGGTTGTAGGCATGACTGGTGACGGTGTCAACGATTCGCCGGCTTTGAAGCGTGCCGATGTAGGCTTTGCCATGGGCAGTGGAACGGAGGCTGCCAAGGAAGCCGGAAAAATAGTGATTTTAGATGATAATTTCAAATCTATCAAAGATGCAATTTGGTATGGAAGAACCATTTACCACAATATCCTGAAATTCTGTAAATTTCAGCTGGTCATCAATGTGGCGGCTGTGGTGGTCAGTGCAATCGCACCGTTTTTTGGTGTTGAGGAACCTTTAAAAGTTACTCATCTGCTGTTTGTGAATCTGGTGATGGACGGCTTAGGCGCGATCATGCTGGGCAATGAGCCGGCCTTGGAAAAATATATGCACGAGAAGCCGAGGCGTCGGGACGAGAGCATTGTGAGTAAAAAGATGATGGCACAGATTCTGACGATGGGACTTTGGCTGACGGTTTTGAGTTTTGCCTTCTTGAAAATTCCGTTTTTCGCGTCGTTTTATGAGAATCAGGAGCAGCAGCTGACTGCGTATTTTGTATTGTTTATTGTTAGCGCGTTGTTTAACGGCTTCAATGTGAGAGATGATGGCTTTGGGATTTTCAAAGGATTAAATGAGAATACTGGTTTTCTGAAGGTTTTCTTTGCAATCATTGTGGTACAGGCACTGATTGTGAATGCGGCGTTGGTGCCGTTTGCGCCTTGTCAGTGGATTGGAGAGATGTTTAGCTGTGTTCCTTTTGGCGTTCAAGGATGGGTTGTCGCAATCTTGCTGGCAGTTACCATGATACCGGTAGATTTGATCAGAAAATGTATCGTGGGTTCTAAAAGCTGATATGAAAGTTTTCTATTCAGATTTGGACAATACCTTAATCTATTCTTATAAACATGAGATTGGAGAGCGCAGAAAATGTGTAGAGGTATACCAGGGGAGAGAAATTTCCTTCATGACAGAGTTCACCTGGAGGGCTTTAAAAACGTTGATGGAGAAGCTACTGTTCGTTCCTGTTACCACTAGGACGTTGGAACAGTACCAGCGTATTCAGTTAGGAATTTCCATGCCTTCTTATGCACTGGTCTGCAACGGCGGTATTTTGCTGAAGGACGGCGAGCCAGACCGATGTTGGTACGAAGAGTCACTGAGAAGAATTCAGGAGGCAAGAACGGAACTGGAACTTGGAATGGAATTGCTAAGAGCGGATGAGAAGGTCTGTTTTGAGGTGAGGTTCGTAGAGAAGCTGTTTGTCTTTACGAAGAGTGCAAAGCCACAGGAGACAGCCGAAAGGTTGCGGGAAAGGTTGAATTTAAAGTTAGTAAATGTATTCTGCAATCACAAAAAGGTCTATGTGGTTCCACGAGGGTTAGAGAAGGGAACAGCAGTGCGAAGGCTTCAGGAGATCTTAGACTGTAAGGAAGCGATTGCGGCTGGGGATAGTCTGTTTGATCTGTCCATGATGGATGTGGTGAATGTAGGGTTTGCACCGTTAGATTTGAGAGAAGAAGCAGGCTGTGTCAAGAATGTGGAATTTTTAAGCGGCGGTGTATTCTCAGATTTACTAATGGAGAGGTTAATAGACGCAAAATAGGTATAGAGGAGTACATAGAAAAGGAGTTCGGTTCTCTGTTTGAGAAATCCGAACTCCTTTTCACCGTACAGCGGTGTTGCGGCAACACTCGAAGGGAGCAGCTACTGGATTCCCAGCTGTACTTTAAGTTTTTTGACTGTGAAACGGTATACCAAGTAGATGATTACTGTGAACAGAAGCAGCACTCCTAGAGAAAACAGAAGACCTAAGAGTTCACTGGCAGTGAAGCGGTTATCGTTGACGTACAAAATTCCGCAGAATAAAACATAGATGATAGTCATACCCACAACTGCGGGAATACGAAATACTTTTGAACACTGTACTTTGATCTCTCTGGTGAGAAAGGCTGGGGAGGCGCCTAGGCGGTATAAGTCGTCAAAGATGTATCGGTTGTTTAATGCAATGGTCTGGCAACGGGTGTAGCTGATAATCAGGGCAGCCATGAGGCAGACGATAGCGATAAAGAGGAACATCATCAAAAAGACGGCGAAAGTTCTCAGGAAATCATGCTGGTCTAACATTCGAAACAGGGGCATATAGACCCAGCCGGAACGAAAGTCAGTAGAGTCAGGGGCTTGAAAACTAATTTGTGTCATTGCATCTGTATCTCCCCAGTAAGTCTCGCCTTTCTCCTGGGAAGCAATTTTCTGAACACGGTCATAGTAGAAGGGGAGTTCACACTCTGGTCCGTTAGCGTTGACGATGGTCAAAAAGAGTTCATCAGCAAATTCATAGCTGTCTTCCCCGTCCACATTGAAAAGGACCAGACGCTCTTTCCAGTCAGGAGTGGCCCCCTGGGAGATTGAGGCGTAATCCTGGTCGTCTAGGACATAAAAGGGAGCCATAGTGTTCATGGAATTAAATGCCAGGTAGCCGCCAAAGGAGATTGGCAGTTCTTGGCGGGTACTCATATTCGTAAGCAATGTGGAGGCGGAGCTGATATTGTAGGAGCCAGTACCGTCCGTACCTCGCACTGCCAAGTATTCTCCGGGAGCGACGTCTATATTTTGTCCGGTCATACGCCGGTAGTCAGACTCAGGCCAGAACCTTCCTTCGGAGAGCAGCTTGCTGTACTCATAGTGCCAGGTGGTCTCAGAGTCACTGACTTCCTGTGTATCGTCCATTCCCAGGACAGTATAGTCCCCTGCTTTGTAGTCTTTGATTCCGAGACCGTATTTAGAAGCGATCTCGCGAATCTGTTCCTGTCCGGGAATATCCTGGTCGGAGCGATAGGCAAAGCTGTAGGAGTAGGGATAGCCGGACGTTTTTGTCATGTTGCCGCTGAGCATGATAGGCAGATAAAAAATGCCGAAGGCGCTGCCGGCGATCAGGACGGTGCAGACCAGAAGACTATTCACGGTCTGTTTTCCTTGAAATTTCATCATGCTTCTGGATATGACATTTTTGTAGAGTGCCTTTTTATGAGGAATCCATCCGTGGACAATCGTGTGAAGCATAATCATGTACAGGCCGATAAACACTGGAACATAAAAGAGCTTGGTCCATAGGGGCGGCATAGCGTTGAATTGATCCATATAGATACCAGGAGCGAAATAACCAGATATAGCTCCTGCCAACAATAGGAGGATACCGGATGGACCACACCATCTTCCCAGATCTTTTACCGGTTCGTTTTTGTGTTCCTCCTGAATGGTGTCTAGAATATCTGTGCGTCTCAAATAGCGAAGGGCAGTGATACAGGAGCAGACTACAATCAGCAGGAAAAACAAAAGAGAGATCAGCAAAAACGTAGGGTTTAACGAGAGCCTCATTTCATCGGTATTTGCCAAGAATAGACGAAAACTATTCCACAGGAGAAGGACAAAAGGGATGCCTGCGAGAATCCCTAAGAGGGACGAGGCGATACTCAGCCAGAAAACTTCTCTGAGAAGTCCGCGGGAAAGTTTCTTTTTGGAAGCTCCAAGAGCCATAAGCACGCCTAGCTGTCTGGATTTTTTTCGGAAAAAGAGACTGGAGGCGTAGACAGTAAACACAGTACATCCAAAAAGTGTCAAGACAAAAATGGCAGTCATCTGCTTTCGGCTGTCTCCCCCTTCTGGAAAGATCGTCTGTACGGTGTTGGAGAACATCATTGCAGCGTATGCAGTGATCAGCATCAAGGAGATAAAATTGCAGAAGAGGTAGAGCATAGCCTGTTTCCGGTCTGCTTTCTGGAGTTTTTGTTCTAATTGTGCCATCGTTGTAATCATAATTCATCACCACTCATTTCTTTGATTGCTGTCAATAGTTGATCGTGAAAAGCGCTGCGCCTCCCAAGTCTTTGCAGTTCTCGATAGACGATACCGTCTTTGAGAAGAATTACTCGGTCGCAGAAAGAAGCCGAAAAACTGTCATGGGTTACCATCAGAATTGTGGCATTCATCTGTTTTTTCGCATTTTCAAAGGATTCAATGACGGTCCGGCTGGATTTGCTGTCTAGATTGCCAGTGGGTTCGTCAGCAAGAATCAGGAGAGGATTATTGACGAGGCTTCTAGCCACGGCAGTGCGTTGACGTTCTCCACCGGAGATATCAGCAGGGTATTTGTTCTGAATATGGTCGATTCCGAAGAGAACTGTGAGTTGATCTGCCAGCAGAGCGGCTTTTGTGTCTATATTTCCCTGGATAATTCTGGGGACTAGAATATTTTCTCGAACGGTCAAACCGTCTAGCAGCATAAAATCCTGAAAGACAAATCCCAGTTTTTCATTTCTGATTTTGGCCAATTCGTTTTCGCTTAGTCCTCTTAGTTCCGTACCGCCTAGAGTAATCGTACCCTGTTCAAAAGGAATATAACAGGAGATACAGTTTAAAAGGGTACTTTTTCCAGAGCCGGAAGGCCCCATCACAGCGACGAACTCTCCTTTTGCAACGGAAAAACTGATTCCTTTTAGCACTGGATAAGTTTTCTTTCCGCTCGTGTAAGATTTGTGAAGATCTTTTACATATAACATAATTATCACCTGAACTTTCTTTTTCTATTTTTGTGAGGGAACTGTTTAGAACTTATCACAAAAAAAAGAATAATTAAATTACGGGTGTCAAGTATGGCAGTCTGGATGTCAAGTTTTGTAACGCTTTGTGAGAATGGTCAAGTTTTGCAGACTGTGTGTAAAGTTTTGAGGGGAGGGGAAAATTTAAACTTTATGAATACCAAAGGAGATGATATAATGAGCCCATGAAATTTAGATAGGAATCATAGGCGGTGAAAATAGTGTTTCGAATAGGAATTTGTGACGATGAGAGCAATGCTAGAGATGCTCTTCGATTTGAATTGGAGAAGGCTGCAAAGGAAGAAGACTGGGAGATTGTCTATGAGTTCTCCAGCGGAACGGTGGCTTTAAGCTGGCTGAAAAATCATCCAGGTGAGATTGACCTGTTGTTTTTAGATGTGGAAATGCCAGGAATGTCAGGAATGGAGACTGCGAGAAGAATCCGGGTATTCAGCAGAGAGCTTTTGCTGGTGTTTGTCACGGGATATTCTGACTACGTCTTTGATGGATATCAGGTAGGGGCGATGGATTATCTGATCAAGCCAGTAGACCAAAGAAGACTAGAAAGTCTTTTGCATAGAGCACAGGAGATTCTCGGTGTGCAGGAAGATAGAATGTTTTCTTTTAGAAACGCTGAAGGGATGTTTCGGATGCCCATCAAAGAGATTCGGTATTTTTACAGCGACCGCAGAAAAGTGTCGTTGGTTTTGGAGGACAGAGAATATTCTTTTTATGGAAAGCTAAACCAGATTGAGCAGCAGGTGGGAACTGATTATGTGCGTATTCATCAGAGATATCTGGTAAATCCCAGGTGGGTGGAACATATCGGCTGTAGCACGGTGACTGTGGAAGGCAAAGAACTGCCTGTGAGCCGGGGATTTAAGGAAAATGCGATGGAAAAGTTGGCCAGAGCGATGTTGAAAGGAGGTTATTGATGGAGATAGAAAGATTTCTCCTGAGTCTGCTTTCTACAGTGCTGTCTGGATTTCTTTTGGAGAGAGTTGTAGAATGTCTGTTAGAGTGCCGCAGCTGTCCTAAAAAAATACTCCTCCTGTTCGGGTGCTGGCTACAGGCCAACATGGTCATTTATTTTCAGGATTGGATCAATTTCATTCCCACGATTTTTGCGTTTTTGATTTGTGTCCTGGTAGCCTGTGAGGGAAGTGTATTAAAAAAGTTGACGATTGGATTGATGGTGGCTAGTACAGTTTTTTCCTTTAACAGTTTAAATGATAATTTCATTGGTTTTCATGACTGGAGAGTAGTTTTGTTTAAAATGCTGTTTTTGGAAGCAATGTTTTTGGGAGTGCGGCAGTTTGCTCCTGAAAGGGGGTACGAGCTTTCCGCGCGGATGTGGAGACTTTTGCTGCTCCTGACGGTTACACCCATTGGGATTGTGAGCAGTGTTGTACTTCTCGGGAAGAGATACTGGGGCATGGAAGATGGAGAGAAACTTTTGCCACTGGTACTTTTACTTCTGGCTTTGTTTTCTTTTATTGGACTTTTGTGGACAGTCACCGTATTGATTGGGCAGCAGAAACTAGAGTGGGAGAACACGGTCGCTAAGATCAATCAAAACTACTATGAGTCTATAGAAAGACAAAATTTTGAGATACGCAGACTAAAACACGATATGGCCAATCATCTGACTGCGTTAGCTGCGCTGCCAGGAGAGCAAAAGGATGGGTATATCCAAGAACTTTTGAAAAAACCGGTGTTTACGCATACCCTGCGGTATTGTCAGGACCCAGTGGTCAATGCGGTATTGAGCATGAAGGAATCTGTGATGGAACAAAAGGGGATTCAGTTTCAGGTGAAGGTAGACATTCCGGCCAAACTGCCTTTTGAGAAGGTGGAAATCTGTGCAATATTTGGGAATGTGCTGGACAACGCCATCGAGGCTTGTGATAAATTATCTGAGGAGAGACGGAAAATTTGCTTGGAGGCTCGGATGAGAAGAGGAATTTTTGCTCTCAATATCAGCAATCCGTGTTCATGCTTAGGAGTGAAAAAGCAAGAAGAGTTCGAAACTACGAAGAAGAATAAAGAGCTGCATGGATTTGGACTGAAGAGTATTCAGGAAGTGGTGAGAAACAACCAGGGAAATATGGAGATTTCAGCGAAGGATGGTCAATTTTCTCTGTTTCTCTATCTTCCACTGTCTAAGGAACAAAAATAGAGGAGAAGGAGGTCCTAGGAGATGGATTATGAGAAATTAATTCAGGTAAGAGATGAAAAGAACTGTTTTGCGAGAGAGCTGGGAATTTGCACAGAAGAGATTCGGGAAGGATATGCGAGGGTGAGCCTTCGGGTAGAAGAAAAGCATATGAATTTCGTGGGGTCAGTTCACGGAGGTTGTCTGTTTAGTTTGGCAGATACGGTAGCAGGGGCTGCTTCCTCTTCCTACGGTTATTATTCCACCACGGTCGATGGAAACATTCACTATTTGTCGCCGGCGATGAATGTGAAGATGCTGATTGCTCAGGCACAAGTGATAAAGTATGGAAAACGAATCAGTGTTTTTGAGGTGAAGATCACGGATGAGAACGGAAGACTTCTGGCTCAGGGAACTTATACCTACTATAATTTGGGAAAGCAAATTGAATTGTGATAACTATTCAGCTATACGATTGATAAGAGCGAAAATCCGGAGCAAGCTTGCTTGCAGAGAAGTTTGTCTCTTATCAGGCATATGGCGCTTAGCCATAAGTGAGGATTTCGCCGTATATGCGGCGATATAAGCTGCGCAGTAGCTAATCCGAGCTGTTATGGCTGAATAGTTACGAATTGCGAGGGAAGAAAAATATTGAAAAAGACTGTTGTGTGTCCAAAATTTAGGGTGCGGCAGTCTTTTTTTACTGTACAAGCTTCCGGACAGTGGGAGTGCGATGCACAGAGCAATCCGTAGCTTATAGTTCCCGGACAGCGGCTGGCAAGCTTGATGCCGAAGCGCACGGAGATTGGACAGGGCAACAGGTATGAGCACGTAGGCGTATGCGCCGACAGTCGGCATGAGGGTTTACGCGATAAGCCCGGCAAACGGTGCTGCGTGCCGGTGGCACGCGTCTAGCACGGACCATAGCGGAGCGAAGACTTGCCGTGCTTGCACGGGCAGGCATTTGCCGGGCAACAGACAGCGAACAGCAAAGCTGTGAGCTAGCTGATGCAAAAGTTACTTTTTGTCTCGGGAGGAGGAACGGGAGAGCTTTTTGGAATGGTTTTGTACAAAGACTTCCTGAGAACGGTCGGATTGTTCACGGTCATACTCTGAGAAACAACGAATCAAACAGAGGTCAATAAAAGCGACAAAGAGAAACAAAATCAGGAAAAGCATAAGGACACCTCCTTTTGATCTGGCAGTGTAAGAGCTTCTAATAGTAGTATATCCTCTTGGGAAAAAGGTTATGCCAGGTAGAGCTTTTGCAGGAAAAGCGTTTGCCGATTGCGGGAAATATTTTAGAGAATCTTTAGAGATAGGTATGGTACTTTTGGAGTATGGAAATCAAAGGAGAAAGACGGTGAGAGCATGGAGCATGGAGGAGTGAAGCTGTCCAGGAGAAGAAATGCGACATATAAAGGAAGACCCCAGTGGAAGGGGCTGCTGTTTATGCTTCCTAGCTTGTTGGGAGTGGGGATTTTTGTGTTTCTGCCTTTTTTGGATGTGATTCGGCGTTCCTTTTGCGAGGCAGTGACAGGAAGATTCTCGGGACTTGAAAATTACCGTATGGTCTTTGAGAATACTGCTTTTCGCCTAGCAGCCCAAAATACGTTGCGCTTTGTGGGAATTTGTATTCCTCTGCTGCTGGCATTGTCGTTGGGAGCGGCATTGCTGTTATATGGACAGATCAAGTACAGGCAGGCACTAAAAAGTGCTTTTTTACTGCCTATGGCAATTCCGGTGGCATCGGTAGTTCTTCTTTGGAAGGTGGCGTTTCATTCCCAGGGACTTTTGAACGGACTGTTTCACAGCCTAAATCTTACGCAAGTGGATTGGATGAATTCTTCCAGTGCTTTTTGGGTGCTGGTCTTCAGCTATATCTGGAGAAATTTAGGGTACGATGTAATTTTATGGTTGGCTGGCCTGGCGTCTATTCCGTCTAGTATCTATGAGGCTGCCAAAGTAGACGGCGCCGGTTCCTGGCAGTGCTTTTGGAGAATTACTCTGCCGAATTTACTGCCATCCTTATTTACAATCACGGTGTTGTCTTTGCTGAATTCTTTTAAAGTTTTCCGGGAGGCTTATCTGGTGGCAGGGGACTATCCCAATGAGAGTATGTATCTACTCCAGCATTTGTTTAACAATTGGTATCGGGATATGGCTTTCGATAAGATGGCTGCCGCTGCAGTTGTCACAGGTATTGTAATTTTTGTATTGGTATGCTTTTTGGAGAAGGCTTGGAATGTAAAGGAGGAAGAAAGATGAAAACGTTCCGTACGATAATTTTAACCGTTTTTGGGCTGCTTATGCTGATTCCGGTTCTGTATTTGCTGGTAGGCTCTTTGATGGGAAAGGGGGAACTAAAAGAATTGTTAGCTCCGGTACTTGGTCAGACAAAAGGCTATGTGGCGGGAAGACTGCTGCCGGAATATCCGACTATGGAATCCTATGTGGAACTTCTTTTGGACACACCGGAGTTTTTTGTGATGTTTTGGAATTCCGTGAAAATGACTTTGGGGATTTTGGCAGGACAGCTGTTAGTAGCTGTGCCTGCAGCTTGGGGGCTGGCAAAGTTTCAATTCCCCGGGAGAAAATTTTTGTTTACGTTGTACATTGCATTGATGATGATGCCGTTTCAAGTACTGATGCTGTCAAATTATCTGGTATTGGATGGGCTGTCGCTTTTAGATTCACAGGCGGGGATTATTTTTCCGGCGGTGTTTTCAACTTTTCCAGTCTTCATCATGTATCGGTTTTTCGCAGGAGTGCCGGACAGTCTGATTGAAGCAGCAAAACTAGATGGTGCTGGAAATTTTCAGATTTTTTGGAGAATTGGTCTTCCCTTGGGTTCACCGGGAATCCTCTCGGCAATGGTATTAGGTTTTTTGGAGTACTGGAATCTGATTGAGCAGCCGATGGCGTTTTTAAAAACGAAGTCTCTGTGGCCGTTGTCTTTGTTTCTTCCAAATATCGGAATGGAGCAGGCGGGGTTAGCATTTGCCACGTCTATCGTGGTCTTGATTCCAGCTTTGTTGGTCTTTCTGGCTGGACAGGAGTATCTGGAACAGGGGATTTTGGCTACAGCTACAAAGGAGTAAAGTATGAATCGAAAAAAAGCAGTACAGTCTTTAGGAATTTTTTTCTTGGCAATGTGTCTTCTGACTGTATTTTCAAGGAGTATGGATTCTTTTCGAGTGGCTCAGGTGACAGCGCAAACGGTGACGAAGACGGTGCTCGACTACAGTGTCAGTGGGAATGGAAAAGTTGAGAGCAGTAGAGAGCTGGCGGTATTCACAGTCCCAGAGATGAAGGTCTCTTCTTTGAATGTGCAAGAGGGAGAACAGGTGAAAAAAGGAGAGCTCTTGTTTCAAGTGGATTTAAATACGTTAAAGAAAAAGAGAAGTTCTCTGATGACGGAATTAGAGCAGGCGAAGCTAACCAAAGAAGACGCGGACAGTCAGGCTAAGACTATACAAGAAAAGCAAGAGGAAGAGATCTCCCATGCCAGGGAGAATTACGACCAGGCAGTGGAGAGTGCGGACCAGGCAGTGGCTATGGCTCAGCAGGATTTGGATTTGGCTAGGGAAAAGCTGAACGATTTTTATAATACTTCGGAAAGCAGTTTTTCTGGGGAAGGGCAGTCTGCTCAGGAATCGGAACAGAGTCTGCTGGATGAAATCTATGAGAAAGAAAAGGCATTGGAGCTGGCTTTCACGGAGCGGGAAAAAAAGTATATCCGCAGCCAGACAGGCTCTAGAGAGTGCATCTCTTCCCATAGAGAAGAACAGTACGGCGCAGATTCAACAATTGAATGTGGAACAGAAGCAGTTGGAATTAGACCAGATAAATGCTCTTTGGCAAAAAGAAGGAAAAGTATACGCTCCAGCAGACGGGACGGTCAGCAAGTGGAATGTGAAGACAGGAGGGGTGACTTCAGAGGAAGCGGCCGCTCTTTTGGCAAAAAAATCGAAAAATTATCAAATCAGGGCATCCATTGATTCTAGCTTGGAGAAATATTTGGATGTGGGGGCAAAAGCAGAGCTGACCGGACCGGACGGCAAAAAGCTAGATACTCAAGCCACGTTAATGAGTGTGAAGAGTAATGAGGAAGATGCGGCTTTGTTAGATCTTGTTTTTTCTGTACCTGCCTCGCAGATAGAGATTGGAGAGAATGTAGAGTTTGAACTGATCAAGGAGTCAAAGGTCTACGATAGTTGTTTGCCGTTGACAGCCCTTTATGAAGAGAACTCTAAATATTTTGTCTATGTGATTGAGGATGCGGATTCCGTGCTGGGAACAGTAAAAAAAGTCCGGAAAATTTCAGTGGAAGTAGAAGAAAAAAATGAGACGACAGCGGCCCTGAAAAGTGGGGTTTTGAGCAAAGATCAGCAGGTTGTGGTAGATACGGACAGGGAGATTCAGGAGGGCAGCCGGGTCCGGCTGAAAGAGGAATGAAAAAAATTTGGCAGGGACTGTGCCTGGCGCTGGCGGCAGCTTTTTATCTGCTAGCAGTGAGTGCCAGAGGTGAGATGGGGCAAAATGAAAACGTAATCTGTGTAAAGCTTCAGAATTATTTTTTGGATGTACAAGAGGCGGAGCAGATTCTGCATTCCGAAGAAAAATTGGAGGAACCTTTCAGATGCCTGTTTTGGGGAAGCCTGGGAAAAAGGCAGATGGAAAATCCGACCCTTATGAGAAATACGGAAGTTTCCTGTGTGGGAATATACGGAGATGGGAATCTCTATGATGAGAGGATTCACACGTTGTCTAAAGAAGATTTAGACGGTTGCATTCTGGATGAGAAGACGGCTGTGGAGCTGTTCGGCACAGTACAGGCGGTAGGAAAAGAGATCACCATGGGTGGGAGAGCTTATACAGTCAGGCAGGTTCTGCGTACTAGGGAAAGAGAGGCTTTGTTTTCTGCGGGGGACGAACAGCAGTTTACTTGGGTGAACCTGAGCAGAGGGGAGGATGCTTCTTGGACAGCAGCCCAGGAATTCTTGATGAGAAATAACTGTCAAGGTGAGATTGTGGACGGAAGTTTTTTGAAGGGAAGTCTGGGGTTTGTGCTGGCGTTGACTCTGGTTTTGGCACTCTGGGTACAGCTTTTTCGCAGAGACTTCGTTAGGGAGACCCATAAAAAGATTCGAGAGAGCGCAGGGATGTTGTACTGGGGTGTTTTATTCTTAGGGATTTTTGGCCTTTTCTATATTTTTGTCAGATATCTGGCAGACCCGCAGATGATTCCATCCCGGTGGTCCGATTTTTCTTTTTGGAGTGAGCTGTTTGACCAGCAGGGAGAAAAGTTTTATCGTTTTTTGCAGTCAGAGAAACCTTTCTGGGCGATGGAACAGCTTCGAAGCTTTGGGAAAGGAATTGGCGCCTGTGTGATGACGCTTTTGTTTGCGGCAGTAAGCGAAAAAAGAAGTCATGTCCAATGAAGTTATAAATTTTATGTCGGAAAAAGAGTGGGAACGATGAAAAGAAAGAGATTTTCTTAAAAGAGTTATTGATAACCTTTATATAGAGTTTATAAAGGAACGGAGATAAAGCATGATGAAGCGATATGCAAAACGGAAAAGTCATAAAGTTCAGATATTTTTTAGTCTTCTGGTTTTTATTCTGCTATGTATCATTGCGGGTAAGTTGATTCTCAATTCGGATTTTACCGCTTTCTCTTTGAACAGTATGACACGTCACGCAGCCACTGAAGATTATGGATGGAATCTGATTCTTGTGAATCGTGATAATTATATTCCTGACGATTATGAAATGACGCTTACAGAATTATCAAATGGGAAAAAAGTAGATTCCAGAATTTATCCAGAATTGCAGGAAATGTTTGATGACGCGCGAGCACAAGGTTATGGTTTGTTTGTCAGAGAGGGGTATCGAACGCAGGAAGAACAGCAGCAGTTGTTAGAGGAAAAGATGGAAGCGTATAGAAATGAGGGAAAACCCAAATCTGAGGCGAAAAAACTTGCAGAACAGTGGGTAGCAGTACCAGGTACGAGTGAGCATCAGTTAGGCATTGCGGTTGATATAAACGCAGATACCACAAAAAGCTCTAGTGATAGTGTGTATGGCTGGCTTGCCCAAAACGCTCACAAATATGGTTTTATAAAACGTTATCCATCAGACAAAACGGATATAACGGGTGTTATCAATGAACCGTGGCATTACAGATATGTCGGCAAGAAAGTTGCTCTTGAGATATATTCTATGGGAATTTGTTTAGAAGAATATATAGACTTGCTAGAAGAAAAATAAAGTATAAGAGGGTGGTTGAGGTTATGGGCCAAGATTGGTATTAACCAAAACCACCCTTCTGTCTGCGTTTCTTTTTCTTAGGCTTGGGCAGCATCTGCAGTGTCGTCCAACAGAAAAGTTTTACCACCATGATTCCAAAGAACGCGCCGATACTGTCAATTCCCACATCACGCAGAGAGGGCCCGCGGCCATCCACGAAGGATTGATGATATTCATCCAGCCCGGCAAAACCTATGCAGATTGCGCCTGCTGTGAGCAGAAGCAAAAAACCCTGCAGACCATAGACATAAAAGGGAAAGGCTACGGCCACAGCAAGACAGAAATACTCTGTCATATGGGCGATTTTTCGAATATAAGGGTGAATTTTTTCAACATAGTAGTCGGTGTTGCCAGGTTCGATTCCAAGATCTATGACCTGATCGGCTGCCTCGGCGATCTGCACGACTTTGTAGCTTACCTTGTAACTTAATGCGCCGGACACCTCCCCGGTCTGGCTGGAAAACGTAAAGATAAGATACATGATGGCGAGTGCCGGAAGAAAAGAAAAAGGTTTTAAAATCATATATAGATATCTCATAGGTTCTATCATAACATGAAAAAACGGCTTTGTCTATTTTGATCTTGTGTGCGAAAGAGACTTACGGTATACTAATCGTAACTGTTCAGCCGCATATGCGGCGATATAAGCTGCGCAGCAGCGAATCCGAGCTGTTATGGCTGAATACTTACTACTAATCATAGCTTACCCTCCATCGGCAAGGGAGAGACAGACTGTCAGAACACAAAAGCAGCGTCATGACAGACTGTCAGCAGGCAAAACGGAAAGTGAGGAAATGACGATGAGTTTGGCAGATCATGTATTTATTTCTATGTGTAAGGATGTGCTGGAAAACGGAACCAGCACAGAAGGTGAGAAGGTACGTCCAGTGTGGGAGGATGGCACTGCGGCTTATACAATCAAAAAATTTGGTGTTGTGAACCGTTACGATTTGCGAAAAGAGTTTCCAGCTCTGACTCTGCGCAAAACTGCGCTGAAGAGTGCTTTTGATGAGATTTTGTGGATTTGGCAGCGAAAATCCAACAATATTCATGATCTGCACAGTCATATTTGGGACAGCTGGGCGGATGAGACGGGTTCCATAGGGAAAGCCTATGGGTATCAGATGAGCGTAAAGCACGAGTACAAGGAAGGGATGATGGATCAGGTAGACCGGGTTCTCTATGATCTGAAGAACAATCCTTACAGCAGGAGGATTATGACCAACATCTATGTGCACCAAGATTTGCACGAGATGCATTTGTACCCCTGTGCCTACTCTGTGACTTTCAATGTGACGAAGGAGCCAGGCTGTGAGAAGCTGACACTGAATGCGATTTTAAATCAGCGGTCGCAGGATATTTTGGCGGCGAATAACTGGAATGTCTGCCAGTATGCGCTGCTGGTGCATATGTTTGCGCAGTCCTGCGGTATGCAGGCAGGAGAGCTGGTCCATGTGATCGCGGACTGTCATATCTATGATCGCCACGTTCCAGTGATTCAGGAGCTGATTCAAAGACCGGTCTATCCGGCGCCGACGGTGTACTTAAACCCGGAGGTGAGAGATTTCTATCAGTTTACGGTGGATGATCTGGTTGTGGAAAACTATCAGGCAGGACCTCAGGTAAAGAATATACCGATTGCGATTTAAGAATGGAGGGACGAGATGAATATCATCGTAGCAGCAGATAAGAATTGGGGAATTGGGAAGGACAATAAATTGCTTGTCAGCATTCCGGCAGACATGAAGTTTTTCCGGGAGACGACTACGGGAAACGTGGTGGTAATGGGAAGAAAGACCTTAGAGAGTTTTCCAGGTGGCCTTCCGCTGAAGCGCAGGACAAATATTGTGCTGACCAAAGATGTGAATTACCAGGTCAAAGACGCGGTCTTGGTACACAGTGTGGAGGAGCTTTTGGAGGAGCTGAAAAAATACGACTCTGAGAATGTCTATGTCATTGGAGGAGACAGTGTGTACCGGCAGCTGCTTCCATACTGTGACATCGCCCATGTGACAAAGATTGATTATGCCTATGAGGCAGACAGCTATTTTCCAAATCTGGACGAGGACCCACAGTGGGAAGTCACGGCGTCCAGTGAAGAACAGACCTATTTTGATTTGGAGTATACGTTTGTGAAATATCAGCGAAAGAAAAAGTGATTAGAAAAGGCAATGCGGCGGTGGAGCTGCGTTGCCTTTTTACTGTATAAGCTCCCGGACAGCGGCTGGGCGACTGGTAAGCTTGCTTGCCGAGACGCACAGACATTGGACGGGGCAACAGGTATGAGCACGCAGGCATATGCGCCGGAGTGCGAATGCCTGTCGGGATTGCGGGAGTGCGATGCACGGGGCAATCCGCAGGTTATACTTTTTGGAAGTGCCGCCGACAGGCGGCATATGGGTTTGCGCGATAAGCTGGAAGTGGTATCGCGACAGATAGGGAAGGAAGGCTTGCCCTATCCGATGGTATCCGTTATAATAAATCTAAAGTTAAAATCTGATGTACGGACGGTGGAGGCAAGTTATGAGAAATCAAGATTGGTATGATCTTGGAGATAAAGTACAAAATCTTGTTCAGGATGCAATAAATTCAAAGGATTTCAGACAATTGAACGAGAATATCACAAGGACTCTAGACAGGGCAGTTCGGGACGGCGGAGAAGTTTTAAGGAATGTCTTTGGACAGGAGTTTGAAGAACGCTCAAGGGGTAGAGGTTATACGCGCAGAACGGTTAGAAGACCTGCGCAGCCGGAACAAAGGAGAAACGCTGAGACTCAGCTTCAGCCTAGGATGCAGAGAATGTTATATTCCAGAACCGGCGGTCCAAAGGCCCAGGGAATTATGGAAATTATGGCAGGAGCTGTGCTTTTGGCTTTCGGAGGCTTTACGGCTTTGGGAATACTGGTGGCTTTTTTTAGCGGATTGTCGGCGGGAAGCGGTCTGGTCGTCGGTGTGGTCATGCTGCTGGTCGCAGGCGCGGGAGGATTTGTACTGTCGCGGGGACTGAGGCTGAACCGAATGGTGAACCATTTTCGATGGTTTTGTACCAGACTGCGCGGACGTACTTACTGTGAGATTCAGGAGCTTTCCAGATATGTGGGAAAAAGCGAAAAAGAGATTCGCAGGGAGCTTTGTTACATGATTTCCAAGGGATGGTTCCGTCAGGGACACTTGGATTCCAGTGGAACTACGCTGATTACCAGCAACCAGACCTATGAGGAGTATCAGAAGCTTCAAAAGCAGCGGGAAGAGCTTCAAAGGGAGCAGGAAGCGGAGAAAAGTTCCATGACTGGTTCCGACCAGGAAGTGCAGGAGGTGCTAGAGCGAGGGACTCATTATCTGAGACAGATCAAAGAGAGCAACGAAGCGATTCCGGGAGAACTGATTTCTGAGAAGATTTCCCACATGGAGACGGTGGTGCAGAGAATTCTGCTCAGGGCCAAGGAGCATCCTGAGGTGATTAAAGATTTGGACAAATTAATGGATTACTATCTTCCCACCACGGTAAAACTTTTGGATGCCTATGAAGAGATGGTCTCCCAGCCCGTGCAAGGGGAGAATATCAGAAACTCCAAGAAAGAGATTGAGGATACTCTGGACACGTTGAATATTGCCTTTGAGAAAATTCTGGACTCCATTTTTCAGAATGAAGCCTGGGATATCTCCAGTGATATCAGTGTTTTGCACACGATTTTGGCCCAGGAGGGACTTACGAGAGACGATTTTCAGAAAATGAAGTAAAGAAGGGATAGAGAACGATGACAGAAGAATGGAAAGATTTGGAGCAGGATGTGCCTACTTTGACGCTGGACCCGGGGATGTTAAAAGAAGAAAAAACAAAATCCCAGGTGCTGACAGAAGAACGGCAGCCAGAACCTATGGATGAGAGTATTCTCTCTGAGGAAGAACGAAAAATGGTGGATGCGTTTGCAGCCCAGATCGATTTGACAAATACAAATCAGATTCTCCAGTACGGGGCAGGGACACAAAAAAAGATGGCTGATTTTTCTGAGACTGCTCTGGAGAATGTAAAGACTCAGGATTTAGGAGAAGTGGGAGAGCTGATTGCTGGTGTGGTCAATGAGTTGAAGAATTTCGACGCAGAAGAGGAAAAAGGATTCTTTGGGTTTTTTAAGAAACAGTCGAACCGTATCAACAGTATGAAAATCCGCTATGAGAAGGCCGAGGTCAATGTGGGCAAAATTGTGGAGGCACTGAAAGGACATCAGATGCGTCTTTTGAAGGACTCTGCGATTTTGGATAAGATGTATGCCCAGAATTTGGTGTATTTCAAGGAACTCTCCATGTATATTCTGGCGGGAAAGAAGAAATTGAAAGAAACGAGAGAGGGACGATTAAAGGAACTGATGGCGAAGGCGCAGATGGGAGGACGTCCTGAGGATGCCCAGGAGGCAAAAGATCTCGATACGATGTGTAACCGGTTTGAAAAGAAGCTGCATGATTTAGAGCTGACGAGAATGATTTCCATTCAGACAGCTCCGCAGATTCGGTTGGTTCAGAACAACGATACGGTTATGGTGGAAAAAATTCAGACAACGATCGTCAATACCATTCCTCTCTGGAAAAGTCAGATGGTGCTAGCGCTTGGAATTGCGCATTCCACAGAGGCTGCCAGAGCACAAAGAGAGGTCACAGATATGACCAATGAGCTGCTGAGAAAGAATGCACAGACGCTTCAGATGGCCACTGTTGAGACGGCGAAAGAGGCTGAGCGAGGGATTGTGGATATGGAGACTCTGAAAAATACGAACGATTCTTTAATCCATACGCTGGACGAAGTGATGAGAATTCAGCAGGAAGGACGCGAGAAGCGCAGGCAGGCGGAGATTGAGATTCGTCAGATGGAGGATGAATTGAAGAAGAAATTGCTGGAGATTCGCTGAGTATAGAAAAGAGGGAGAAGATTATGTATCGAGATCATACCAGAGTGATCGCCATTGGCGACCGGGTGATCGGCGGGGGAAATCCTGTGCTGATTCAATCTATGACAAACACAAAGACGGAGGATGTGAAGGCGACGGTGGAACAGATTTTATCGCTGGAACAGGCGGGCTGTGAGATCATCCGCTGTGCGGTTCCGAGCCATGAGGCTGCCCGGGCTTTGTCAGAGATTAAACGGCAGATTCATATTCCTCTTGTGGCGGACATTCACTTTGATTATAGACTGGCTATTGAGGCCATGGAAAACGGAGCGGATAAGATTCGAATCAATCCGGGAAATATCGGCAGCCGTGAGAGAATTCAGGCTGTGGTAGACGTGGCGAAGGAACGGAAAGTTCCAATTCGAGTCGGTGTAAACAGTGGTTCTCTGGAAAAAGAACTGGTGGAGAAGTATCACGGAGTGACCGCGAAAGGCTTGGTGGAGAGTGCACTTGATAAGGTCAGAACGATTGAGGAGATGGGATACGATCAGCTGGTGATCAGCATTAAATCCTCAGATGTGTTGATGTGCGCGAAAGCTCATGAGCTGATTGCCAGGGAGACAGATTATCCGCTGCATGTGGGAATCACGGAGGCGGGAACGCTGTATTCCGGCACGATTAAATCGGCTGTGGGGCTGGGAATTATTTTGAATCAGGGGATCGGAGACACCATAAGGGTATCACTGACCGGAGCTCCTCTAGAGGAAGTGAAGGCGGCGAAGAGAATCTTAAAAACCCTGGGGCTTCGTAACGGAGGCATTGAGGTAGTCTCTTGTCCTACCTGCGGACGGACCCAGATCGATTTGATTGGTTTGGCAAATCAGGTGGAGAACATGGTACAGGACATTCCTCTGGACTTAAAGGTGGCTGTTATGGGCTGTGTGGTAAATGGGCCAGGAGAGGCCAAAGAGGCTGATATCGGAATTGCCGGAGGCAAAGGCAATGGACTTTTGATTAAGAAGGGTGAGATTGTGAAGAAAGTTCCCGAAACAGACCTTTTAGACTGTCTTAGAGAGGAACTGCTGAACTGGCGGCAGTAGGAGGGCAGGATGGAAAAAGATTTCTTTGAGGTGTTCCCTCGTTTGAAAGTGGGAGAGGAATTAAAGGAATGGCTGGAAATGGTCCGCGTCACAAAGGTGGCCTGCAATCCAGATAAGACTTGCCTGAGAGTATATATTCGAAGTGAGCGATGGATTCACAAAAAACATATCCTGGCGTTGGAGAAAGAAATCCTACGCCAGTGTTTTCCGGGAATTTCGATCGAGGTGAAGGTCATTGAGAAGTTTCGGCTGTCTGAACAATACACCCCTGAAAATTTTTGGGGTATCTATCACTCTAGTATGGCCTTGGAGCTGAAAAATTACAATATGCTGGAGTATAATCTGTTTCAGCAGGCGAAGATAGAGTTTAAAGGCAGTCATGATCTGGTGTTGACACTTCCGGATTCATTAATTTCCCATGAAAAAGGGGAAATTCTGGTGGAGTATCTGGAAAAAGTCTTCTGCGAGCGCTGTGGAATGGACTTAAAAGTGGAGTCTGTCTATGTGAAGGTGGAGGAGAGTAAATATCGTAAGAATTCGGCGCTTCAGATTCAGCAGGAAGTTAGCCAAATGGTGCGAAAAGTCCAGGAGAATCAAGGAGTACAGCAGGCGAAGCAAGAAGAGGAGGAGAAAAAAGGCAGAAAAGATAGTTTTTCTGATTTTGGAAAGAACCGCAGGAGAGAGCGGCCTGCTGATCTGGTCTACGGCAGGGACTTTGACGAGGAAAGCATTCCGTTGGAGAATGTGACCGGGGAGATGGGCGAGGTAGTCATCCGTGGGCAGGTGATGGAGATAGATGAGCGGGAAATTCGCGGCGAGAAGACGATATTTATTTTTGCTGTCACAGACTTTACGGACAGTATCACGGTCAAATTGTTTATGAGAAATGAGTTAGTGCCCGAGATGAGAGAGAGCATAAAAAAGGGAGCCTTTTTGAAATTAAAAGGAATTACGGCCATTGATCGTTTTGACCGGGAGCTGACGATTGCCTCATTGACTGGCATTAAGAAAATTCCGGATTTTCGCTCGGCACGCCAGGACAACAGCCCAGTAAAACGCATAGAGCTTCATTGTCACACAAAGATGAGTGATATGGACGGAGTGACCGACGCAAAAGAATTGGTAAAGCGTGCCTATGAGTGGGGACACAAGGGAATCGCGATTACAGATCACGGTGTGGTGCAGGCATTCCCAGAGGCGTTTCATGAAACCTGGAATATTCCCAAGGATGCAGATTTTAAGGTGCTGTATGGGATGGAGGCCTATCTAGTGGATGACATGAAAGGGATGGTGGTGAACGGCAAAGGCCAGAGCCTTCAAGGGTCTTTCGTGGTCTTTGACTTGGAGACTACTGGTTTTTCACCCATGAGCTGCCAGATTATTGAGATTGGGGCGGTCCGAGTGGAAGATGGAAAAATTGTGGATCGCTTTTCGACTTTTGTAAATCCGAAGGTCCCAATCCCATTTCGAATTGAGCAGCTGACCAGTATCAATGACAGTATGGTCATGGACGCGCCGGTGATTGAGGAGGTGCTGCCGAAATTTCTGGAATTTTGTTCCGGGGCTGTGATGGTGGCGCACAATGCAGATTTTGATATGAGTTTTGTGGAATTTAATTGTGACAGGCTGGGAATTCCCCATGATTTTACCTACATAGATACTGTGGGCATGGCCAGGTTTTTGTTGCCTTCTCTGAATCGGTTTAAGTTGGATACCGTGGCAAAGGCGCTGGAGATTCCGCTGGGACATCACCATCGGGCGGTGGATGACGCTGCCTGTACTGCGGATATTTTTGTGAAGTTCGTGAAGATGCTGGCAGACCGTGAGATTGAGAATGTGGATGTACTTAACTGTCAGGGCTCTGTGTCTGAGAACACGGTGAAGAAGCTGCCTACTTATCATGCGATTATCCTTGCTTCTAGCGAGGCGGGACGGATTAATCTGTATAAGCTGGTATCACTGTCACATTTGAAGTACTACAACCGCAGGCCGAGAGTGCCTAAAAGTGTGTTTGAACAGCATCGAGAGGGTCTTATTATTGGTAGTGCCTGTGAAGCTGGAGAGTTGTACCAGGCACTGTTAAGGGATGCGTCTCCCCAGGAGATTGCGAGGCTGGTGAACTTTTATGACTACCTGGAGATTCAGCCATTGGGGAACAATAAATTCATGATTGCTGATGAAAAGAACGACAAGGTTCATTCCATGGAAGATCTCAAAGAGATGAATCGGAAGATCGTGAAACTGGGAGAACAGTTCCAGAAACCAGTGGTGGCTACCTGCGATGTGCATTTTATGGACCCTAAAGATGAGGTGTACCGCAGAATTATCATGAGTGGCAAAGGATTTGGGGATGCGGATGATCAGGCGCCACTCTACCTTCGAACTACGGAGGAGATGTTGGAAGAATTTTCTTATCTGGGCAGCGAGAAGGCAGAAGAAGTGGTGATTACCAACACTTTGAAGATTGCGGATATGTGTGACAAAGTGTCTCCGATTCATCCGGATAAGTGTCCTCCAGTAATTGAAAATTCCGATCAGGATTTAAGAGATATTTGTTACAATAAGGCACATGAAATTTATGGAGAACCGCTGCCGCCAATTGTGGAAGAGCGCTTAAAAAAAGAGTTGACCTCTATTATTTCCAACGGTTATGCGGTCATGTATATCATTGCTCAGAAGCTGGTGTGGAAGTCCAATGACGACGGGTATCTGGTGGGTTCGCGAGGGTCTGTGGGCTCTTCTCTGGCAGCTACCATGTCGGGAATCACGGAGGTAAATCCTTTGCCGCCTCATTACGTCTGCCCTAAATGTAAGTACAGTGATTTCGACTCGGAGGATGTGAAAAAGTTCGTGGGTAAGGTAGGCTGTGATATGCCGGATAAAGTCTGCCCCAAATGTGGGACTAAGCTGAACAAAAATGGTTTTGATATTCCCTTTGAGACTTTTCTGGGATTTAAAGGGGACAAAGAGCCGGATATCGACTTGAATTTCTCCGGAGAGTACCAGGCGGTAGCTCACCGGTATACAGAGGTGATCTTTGGGGAGGGACACACTTTTAAGGCAGGAACGATCGGAACCCTGGCGGAGAAGACAGCTTTTGGCTATGTAAAAAACTATTTTGAGGAACATGGACAACCTAAACGATACTGCGAGATTAACCGATTGGTAAAGGGATGTACTGGGATTCGTAGAACCACTGGTCAGCATCCAGGTGGTATCATTGTGCTTCCTCATGGAGAAGAGATTGAAAAGTTTACACCGGTGCAGCACCCGGCAAACGATGTGAACTCTGACATTATCACAACACATTTTGATTACCACTCTATTGATGGAAATCTGCTGAAGTTGGATATTCTAGGACACGACGATCCGACGATGATTCGTATGCTAGAGGATTTGACTGGCACCGATGCAAAGGAGGTCCCTTTGGACAATCCAGAGGTAATGTCTTTGTTTGCCAGTACGAAAGCGCTGGGGATTGAGCCCAAGGATATTGGAGGGTGCCCTCTGGGCTGTCTGGGAATTCCGGAATTTGGCACAGACTTTGTTATTGGAATGCTTCAGGATACGAAGCCCACCTGTTTTTCTGACCTGGTCAGAATTTCTGGGTTGTCTCATGGGACCAATGTATGGCTGGGGAATGCCCAGGAGCTCATACGCCAGGGAAAAGCGACGATTTCCACGGCGATCTGTACCCGTGATGATATTATGGGCTATCTGATTAACCAGGGAGTGGAGAGCAGCCAGGCTTTCACGATTATGGAAAGTGTGCGTAAGGGAAAGGGGCTGAAGCCGGAATGGGAGGAGACCATGAAGGCAAATCATGTACCGGACTGGTATATCTGGTCCTGCAAACAGATCTCCTACATGTTTCCTAAGGCCCACGCGGCAGCCTACGTCATGATGGCCTATCGAATTGCCTGGTATAAGATATTTTATCCGCTGGCATACTACGCGGCTTTTTTCAGTATCCGTGCGACGAACTTTTCTTATGAGGTGATGTGTATGGGAAAAGAGAAGCTGGAATATTATATGGATGAAATACATAAGAAGGGAGATGCGGCCACGAAGAAGGAGCAGGATATGGTCAAGGACATGAAGATTGTCCAGGAGATGTACGCCAGGGGGTTCGAGTTTATGCCTTTGGATTTGTATAAGGCAAAGGCTCATCGCTTTCAGATTATTGATGGAAAACTGATGCCTTCTTTGGACGCCATTGAAGGTTTGGGGGATAAAGCCGCGGATGCGGTAGTGGCGGCGGCCAATGAGGGAACGTTTTTGTCTAAAGATGATTTCAGAATTCGTACGAAAGTCAGCAAAACGGTGATTGATTTGATGGATGATATGCACTTGTTTGGAGATATTCCAAATTCTAATCAGATGTCGCTGATGGATTTTATATAGAGTGATGCAAGCAAAAACAGTTATATAAAAAAGGTTTTTATGGAGGAGAAAGGTATGAGCAAAGAAGAACTGCGCTATCTGAAGTGTCTGGCAGAACTGTATCCCACGATCGGAAAAGCTTCCACGGAGATTATAAATCTTCAGTCTATCGTGAATTTGCCAAAAGGAACGGAACATTTTCTGACAGATATTCATGGGGAGTATGAGGCATTTTCCCATGTGTTGAGAAATGGTTCCGGGGCTGTGAGGAAAAAAATCGACGATGTTTTTGGGCACACGCTGAGCACGGCAGATAAGCGTTCCTTGGCGACTTTGATCTATTATCCCAGGGAAAAGATGGAACTGGTGAAAAAAGCGGAAGAAGATATGGAGAATTGGTATAAGATCACGCTCTATCGGCTCATAGAGGTGTGCAAGATTACAGGCTCCAAGTATACCCGCTCAAAGGTGAGAAAAGCACTGCCGCCGGACTATGCCTATGTCATTGAAGAGCTGATTACGGAAAAGTCAGAAGTGCTGGACAAAGAAGCCTATTACAATGCCATTGTCAATACGATCATCGACATTGGCAGGGCAGAGGATTTTATCATTGCCTTGGCCGAACTGATACAGCGACTGGTTGTGGACCATCTTCACATTCTGGGGGATATCTATGACCGGGGGCCAGGACCTCACTTTATCATGGACCGGCTGTGTGATTACCATTCTCTAGATATTCAGTGGGGAAACCACGACATTGTCTGGATGGGAGCTGCTGCCGGTCAAAAAGCGTGTATCGCCACAATTGTGCGAATCAGTGTGCGCTATGGAAACCTGGATATTTTGGAAGACGGATACGGGATTAATATGTTCCCTTTAGGCAGATTGGCAATGAATGTGTACCGGGATGACCCCTGTGAGTGTTTTAAGCTGAAAGGGGATAAAAATACCACGGAGACTGAGGCAGCTTTGGGGATGAAAATGCACAAGGCGATCTCAGTGATACAGTTTAAGCTGGAGGGACAACTGATCGAGAAATATCCGGGCTTTGGAATGGAAGACCGAAGACTTCTGCACAGAATTGACTATGAAAAAGGTACGATCAAGATCTATGGAAAAGAATATAAGCTGAAGGACAATTTATTTCCGACAATAGATCCTAAAGATCCTTACAAACTGACCCCAGAAGAGGCGGATGTGATGGAGAGACTGAGCTCAGCGTTCATCAACTGTGAGAAACTGCAAAGACACATGAAGCTTTTGCTCAGTCAAGGGAATCTCTACAAAGTGTACAATGGAAACCTGTTATACCATGGCTGTGTGCCTTTGAATGAGGATGGAAGCTTTAAACAGGTTAGGGTCTTTGATAAGAGTTATCATGGAAAAGCACTGTACGATGCTCTGGAAGTCTATGTGAGAAAGGCATTTTTTGCTTTAGACCCAGTGGAACAGGAGAAAGGAAAGGATATCTGTTGGTATATCTGGACTGGGCCAAATTCCCCATTGTTTGGAAAAGATCGGATGACTACTTTTGAGAGATATTTCATCGCGGACAAGCAGACGCATGTAGAAAAGAAAAATCCATATTATTCCTTGTTAGAAGATGAGAAGGTGGTGGACCAGATTTTTAAGGAATTTGGTTTGGAGACTTCCGGTGCTCATATTGTCAATGGACATGTCCCAGTACATCAGCAGGATGGGGAGAGCCCAGTAAAATGTAATGGAAAAGTTCTGGTGATCGACGGAGGGTTTTCTAGGGCTTATCAGAAAGAAACTGGAATTGCTGGGTATACCTTGATTTACAATTCTTACGGTCTGTTGTTGTCTGCTCATGAACCTTTTAAGTCGGCTGAGGCAGCGGTGAGGGAAGAGACGGATATCGTTTCCCGTCAGGTGGCGGTCCGCAGAAGTCAGCGCAGGCGGCTTGTGGGAGACACTGACAACGGAGCTGCGCTGAAAGAGCGGATTCGGGAGCTGAAGATGCTTCTTCAGGCGTACCGGGATGGCTTGATTATCGAGAAAAAATAAACTAGTACAGCGAATTATAAATTCGCTGTACTAAAAATCTTTATTCAGGCAGCGATCTTCCTTGATTTCTACCAGAATGATATCTTCGCCGATTTGGCGGATGCATTCCCAGGGAATGATATATTCGCTGTCTCTGCCGAAAAAACCGCAGATTCGGGCTGGACCGGGGACGATCAGCGCCAGCATACGCCCGGTGCAGATATCAAAGTCTATATCCACGGGACAGCCCAGGCTTTTGCAGGTGCAGATATTGATGATTTCTTTTTGACGCAGTTCGAACAAACGCATAGACTGATCCATCCTTTTTTATAAACCTATGGGGGTGGAAGACAGTTTATGCGTTTCAGTTAGAAAACGCCTTGCGAGACATTGGAGGACTGAACTGTAACGAATAGTTATCAGATAATAAACTGATTTTGGGAATTTTCTTGACGGAAATTGGAATTTTCAGTATACTTACAAGAAATGCAGCGATTTCCATGATAGCTGTCTGAGACTGATTCGGAATATGAGGGGAGAAATATATGAGATGTCCGTATTGTAATCAGGATAACACCAGAGTTGTGGACTCCAGGCCAGTGGAGGAAAATAATTCTATCCGTAGAAGGCGCATGTGTGATGCATGTGGAAAAAGGTTCACCACTTATGAAAAGGTGGAGACAATTCCGTTGATTGTAATCAAGAAAGACCAGAACCGGGAGCAGTATGAGCGGTCTAAAATTGAAGCAGGTATTTTGAGGGCTTGTTATAAACGTCCGGTTCCGGTGGAGAAAATTAATTCTGCCATTGATGCAATCGAGGGAAAGATTTTTAATACAGAAGAAAGAGAGATTTCCAGTACAAGAATTGGCGAGATTGTGATGGAAGAACTGAAGAATTTGGACGCAGTGGCCTATGTGCGCTTTGCGTCTGTCTATCGGGAATTCAAAGATGTCAATACTTTTATGGAAGAACTGAGTAAGCTTTTGGAGGGAAAACAAGAATAGAGAGGGGAAGATACATGGAAGGAAAAGTAAAAGCAAACGGCAGGGCACTACTGCCGATTATCGTATTTTTGGTGATTTTTTTGGGCTCTGGATTTGTCAGCGGTGATTTTAACAGTATGCCGGCAATTGTTGGGTTTCTAATCGCTCTGCTTGTGGCTTTTATCCAGGACAGAAAGCATGATTTTCATGAAAAAATACATGTTGTGGCCCAGGGTGTGGGCGATGACAATATCATCACGATGTGCCTGATTTTTTTAGTGGCGGGAGGTTTCTCCGGGGCAGTCACAGCGGCCGGGGGCGTTGAGAGCACCGTAAACCTGGGACTGTCGATTCTGCCGTCTTCGGTAGCAGTGGCAGGTTTATTCGTGATTGGATGTTTTATCTCAATATCCATGGGAACGTCCATGGGAACGATTGCAGCTCTGGCTCCAATTGCAGTGGGAATCAGTGAGAAGACTGGCTTTGGAATGCCAATCTGCATTGGTGCGGTGGTCTGCGGCGCTATGTTTGGAGATAACCTGTCCATGATCTCAGACACCACGATCGCGGCGGTAAAGACACAGGGTTGCGAGATGAAGGACAAATTTAAGGAGAACTTCTTCATTGTGCTTCCGGCGGCGGTTATCACGATCATCTTGTTTGTGATTTTGACAAGAAATGGAAGTTTTCAGCTTAGCGGAGATCTCTCCTACAATATCTGGAGAGTTCTGCCATATTTGGTGGTGTTAGTAGGAGCTTTGATCGGTTTCAACGTGTTTTTGGTTCTTCTGGCCGGTATTATCCTGTCTTTGGTTGTGGGAATCGCCACGGGTAGTATTCTGCCAGCGGACATGTTCCGTGTGATCGCCCAGGGTGCAGATGGCAGCGGCGGCATTATGGGAATGTATGACATCACAGTAATTTCGATGGTAGTGGCCTGTATTGTGTCTCTGGTAAAGGAGATGGGCGGTATTCAGTTTATCCTGGAATTCATCAAGAAACGTATCAAAGGAAAGAAAGGCGGGGAACTGGGTATTGCGTTTTTGTCCCTACTCGTAGACATGTGTACGGCCAACAATACGGTGGCGATCGTCATGGCTGGTCCTATCGCGAAAGAGATTAGTGATGAGTTTGAAATCAGCCCGAAAAGATCAGCGTCACTTTTAGATATGTTTACTTCTGTGGGGCAGGGATTGATTCCATATGGGGCACAGCTTCTGTCAGCGGCCAGCCTCACACAACTGACGCCATATCAGATTATACCTTACTGTTTCTACCCGATTTTGATGGCGGTCAGCGGATTGGTTTTTATTCTGTTTGTCAAAAACAGAAAGCCCACGAAAAGCGGACTTTCTGCATAAATAAATATATTTTTGGAAGGAGTGAAGAAAATGAGAGCTTTTGGAAAATCTTCTAAGTTGGACAATGTACTGTATGATGTCCGCGGACCGGTGGTGGACGAGGCCGCGAGAATGGAGGAGGATGGAAAAGAGATCTTAAAACTGAACATCGGCAACCCCTTCCCCTTTGGATTTTCTGCACCGGAAGAGGTGATTTTGGATATGATGAGTAATATCCGAAATTCCCAGGGATATTCAGACTCGAGAGGTATTTTTTCTGCAAGAAAAGCAATTATGCAATACTATCAGCAGAAAAATATTCCAAATGTGGGAATGCAGGATATCTATACGGGAAATGGAGTCAGCGAGCTGATTAGTATTTCCATGCAGGCGCTTTTAAATGATGGGGATGAAATTTTGATACCGGCTCCAGACTATCCGCTGTGGACAGCCAGTGCGACATTGGCAGGGGGCAAAGTTGTCCATTATATCTGTGATGAACAGGCAGATTGGTATCCAGATATTGATGATATCCGCAGCAAGGTCACGGACCGTACTAAGGCCATTGTCATTATCAATCCGAACAATCCGACAGGGGCTTTGTATCCTGACGAGATTTTGGAACAGATTGTACAGGTGGCCAGGGAGAATGAGCTGATTATATTCTCGGATGAAATTTATGACCGCTTAGTGATGGACGGACTAAAACATACCTCGATTGCTTCTTTGGCTCCAGATGTATTCTGTGTTACCTTCAGTGGTCTGTCGAAGTCCCACATGATTGCGGGCTTCCGCGTGGGCTGGATGGTCTTAAGTGGAAATAAAGCTGCGGCACAAGGATATATCGAAGGCTTGAATATGCTTTCGAATATGAGACTTTGTTCCAATGTTCCGGCGCAGAGTGTCGTGCAGACTGCACTGGGTGGGTACCAAAGCGTCAATGAGTACCTGGTTCCGGGCGGTAGAATTTATGAGCAGAGAGAATTTATCTATAACGCGTTAAAGGACATCCCAGGAATTACAGTGAAAAAACCAAGAGCTGCTTTTTACATTTTCCCCAAAATTGACACGGAGAGATTTCATATCACCAATGACGAGCAGTTCGCTCTGGATTTCTTGAGAGAGAAGAGAGTTTTGGTGGTCAATGGAAAAGGCTTTAACTGGACGCAGCCGGATCATTTCCGAATCGTGTATCTGCCAAACATAAGACAGCTAGAGGAAGCTACCGGGAAGCTGAAAGATTTCTTAAGTACCTATCGTCAAAAATGAGAAAAATATGGATGAGAATTTATCGTGATTTGCGGGATAACGCTCAGCCTCTGCTGTTTATAGCAGCCTATATCGTATTTATGAACAGCTTTTTACATGTGAGCGTCTGCCCTTTTCGCGGAATTACCGGTTTGCCTTGTCCTGCCTGTGGAATGACACGGGCAGGACTGCTTTTTCTGAGAGGGGACTTTCAAGGAGCTTTTCAGATACATCCGTTCTTTTTTGGAGTATTGCTGTTGGCAGGGATTGCGATTCTGTTCAGATACGTTCTGGGAAGAGAGATTCGATGGATGCAGTATCCGTTGATGATTTTAGGTATTGGAATGCTGATTTATTATATTTATCGTATGAAGACTTATTTTCCTAATGTGGAGCCTATGCTGTACGAGGAGCGGTCTTTGTTTGGCATTCTCGGAGTCGCTGAGAGATTGGGAATGCACTAGACCCAGATGGAAAATAATGATATAATGAGAGAAATGTGGATCTATGTTAAGGGATTCCATAAGTATGTATTTTTTCAGGGAGGGAAAAGATAGAAAACAAAAAGAAAGGGGACGTAAGAAATGTCAGGATTTAATATGAAAGTAACACCGGAAATCGAACATCTCACAGACATCTGTAAGGAAAACAGCAAGATCGATGTGGAGTTATACGGAAAATATGATGTAAAAAGAGGTCTGAGAGATGTAAATGGAAAAGGGGTTCTGGCGGGCCTTACCAGAATATCCAATGTGCAGGCTGTTAAAGTGGTCGACGGAAAAGAAGTACCATGTGAGGGAAATTTATTCTACCGCGGCATCAATATCAAAAATTTGACACAGGGATTTTTGAAAAATCACAGATACGGATTTGAGGAAACTACTTATTTATTGCTATTTGGAAAGCTGCCGAACGCGAAAGAGCTGGAAGATTTCCAGAAGGTTCTGGCAAATCAGCGTTCTCTTCCTCGAAATTTCGTGAGAGACGTGATTATGAAAGCACCGAGCAAGGACATTATGAATGCTCTGTCCAGGTGCGTGTTGACTTTATACTCCTACGACAATAACCCAGATGATGTCTCACTGCCAAATGTTCTGCGTCAGTGTATCAATCTAATCAGTGTATTTCCACTTCTGTCTGTCTACGCATATCAGGCATATAATCACTATGAGAAGGGGAAAAGTTTGTATATTCACCACCCAGACCGCTCGCTGTCCACGGCAGAAAATTTGCTGCTGATGTTAAGACCAGATCGGAAATATACAGAGCTGGAGGCTAAGATTTTAGATTTAGCTCTTGTGATTCATATGGAGCATGGCGGTGGTAACAACTCTACATTTACGACCCATGTGGTGTCTTCATCAGGCACAGATACATACTCAGCCATTGCTGCGGCTTTGGGTTCTTTAAAAGGCCCGAAACACGGCGGTGCAAATTTAAAGGTGGTAAAGATGTTCCATGATCTGAAACATCATGTGAAAGATTGGAATGATGAGGAGGAAGTTGGTGCTTATCTGAGAAAACTGCTCCATAAAGAGGCATTTGATCAAAAAGGTTTGATTTATGGTATGGGGCATGCAATTTATTCCATTTCAGATCCGCGTGCTGAGGTGTTCAAAGGGTTCGTCAAAGAACTGGCTGTGGAAAAGGGACGCCAGAAAGACTACAATCTGTATGCGATGGTAGAGCGTCTCGCTCCGAAGATTATTGCTGAGGAGCGCAGAATCTATAAAGGAGTCAGCGCCAATGTGGATTTTTACAGTGGATTCGTGTACAGTATGCTAGATCTTCCTCTGGAGCTGTATACGCCGATGTTTGCCATTGCAAGAATCGTAGGATGGAGCGCTCATCGTATGGAAGAGTTGATTAATACGGATAAAATCATCCGTCCGGCATATAAAAATGTCATGGAGGAAATTCCATACGTGCCATTAGAAAAGAGATAGAACGAGAGGTCAGATGCATGTTTCAATGTTTTTTTCCAGATCAATATCTGGATTCGGCTTATGAGATAGATTTTGAGGGGCTGTATGCTAAAGGATACCGCGGGTTAATTTTTGATATTGACAACACGTTAGTTCCCCACGGGAAGCCCCAAGACGAGAGATCTTTGCGGCTGTTTGCGAGACTGAAGAATTTGGGATTTCAGTGTTGTTTTCTATCCAACAATCAAAGAGAGAGAGTGGAGTCTTTCAATCGTCCGATCAAACAGAAATTCATCGAGAATGCCCATAAGCCCTCCGTGAAAAACTATAACAGGGCAATGAAGCTTATGGGAACAGACCGAACGAACACAGTTTTTATCGGAGACCAGCTTTTTACAGATATTTGGGGAGCGAAACGAGCCGGAATACGGAATATTCTGGTGAAACCCATTCATCCCAAAGAAGAGATACAGATTGTGTTGAAGAGGTATCTGGAGAAAATTGTTCTGCATTTCTATTTGAAAGAAAAAAGATAAACAAAAGATTTTGCAGCGGATGAGGCTGCCATACAAAGAGGAGGGGCGAAAGTGAAGAATCATATAGTCATTATGGGATTTAATGGCTCTGGTAAGACGAGAGTGGGGAAACGTCTGGCCAAGGATCTGAATCTTCCGTATCTGGACGTAGATAAAAGTATTGTGAGTCACATGAAGATGAGTGTGAATGAGATTTATACAAAATTTGGAGAGCCGTTTTTCAGGGCTTTGGAGACGAGAGAAATTAAAGAGTTGATAGAACTGGACAAGCCGTTGGTGATTTCTATCGGGGCAGGGCTTCCGATTCAGGAACAGAATCAGAAGTACTTAAAAGATTTAGGAATCGTGATCTACTTGAAAGCCTCGGTGGAGACTCTAGCTAAGAGGCTGGAGGGAAGCAGTAGTTTCCACGCCGGGGAGAATCTGCCTGAAAAAATTAAAAAATTACTCGCAGTTCGAGACCCTGTGTACGAGAAAATGTCAGATATTCAGGTGGTGACTGGGGTGAAACCTTTTGAAGGGTTAATTTGTGAAATTAAGGAGAAACTGGAAAACTACCAAAAAACAGTTGAAAAAATTCAGTGAATATTATAGAATGGAACATAGTCAAGTGTACATTAAGGAGGAAAATTTATGATTTCAGCAGGCGATTTCAAGAACGGAATTACACTGGAAATTGATGGAAACGTATGTCAAATCGTAGAGTTCCAGCATGTTAAGCCAGGAAAAGGTGCGGCATTCGTGAGAACCAAATATAAAAACATTATCACCGGTGCGGTTTTAGAGAAATCCTTCCGCCCTACAGAGAAATTTCCACAGGCTAGAATTGAGCGCGTGGATATGCAGTATCTGTACTTTGATGGTGAGATGTATAATTTCATGGACAATGAGACTTTTGAGCAGATTGCTCTCTCTGTGGATGCAGTGGGCGACGCTTTGAAGTTTGTAAAAGAAAATGAAAGTGTGAAGGTATGTTCACACAATGGAAATGTCTTTGCCATTGAGCCACCTTTATTTGTTGAGTTAGAGATCACAGAGACTGAGCCAGGGTTCAAAGGTGACACAGCTCAGGGTGCTACCAAACCGGCTACGGTTGAGACAGGCGCTACTGTAAATGTGCCGTTGTTTGTAAACCAGGGCGATGTGATTAAAATTGATACCAGAACAGGAGAGTATTTATCGAGAGCATAAATACTCGCAGATCTATCAAAAACATTGCTGTGGGTTTGTTCTGTCATAGGAAAGACCTTGTCACGAGAATGTGTAAAAGTTCTTTCTTATGACATAAACGCTCCGCCATGGATGCGCACTCGCAGGGCAGACCCACAGATCAAATTCTTATTTCATATCTATAAAAATCCCCAATTTAAATCATAGTGTTTATCTAAGTTTCCTAAGTTTTTTTCCTTTACGCTTGTTTAACACATAGTAACAGCCTCGCATTGCAGGGCTTATTTGTCGTGAGAACGGAAAGGAGTAGAAAATGAAAGACGAATCCGTTGTTGTATACCAGCTGTTAAATTATGAGAAGAATGAAAAATTGTTGCAGAGAGTACCTTATATTTCTTACCTGGATTTGGCGATTGTGTTTGCAAGGGTGGAAGACGGAGGCACGCACCGCAGACTGATTACCAATGAGGAGATCAAGGCTTTTCGGATTGAGGTGAATGAATTGGAGGAGAAAGCTGCTGAGAATACGCCGAGGATATGTCCGGTATATTTTCACCCTTTAGAAGAAGTGATCAGAGAACTAGGGACTCAGATGGATTTTGAGGTGTCTCAAGAGAACTCGGGAATTCCTATGTATCTGCTGACTAATGTCCAAAAATTTTTAGGAGCGGCGGCGATTTTGTATCCGGGAACATTGCGGCAGATCGCACGATGGATGAGACGAAATTTTTTTATTCTTCCCAGCAGCATTCATGAGTGCATTCTTGTTCCGGAAGGAATGGGATGCTCCAAGCAGATGTTACAGGAAATGGTGGAGGAGGTGAATGAGACACAGGTCCCGGAGCCGGAAGTTTTGTCCTCGAAGGTTTATTATTACGATCGGGTAGATGATAGTATACACGGGTAACCTTCATGCGCGTCCACAGAGGAGCATATGTGTAATAGAAAATCACTCTATCCCAAATTTGAGGAGAATAAGACCAAATAAATGGGGATAAGAAAGGGATTTTGCTGTCACAGTGGGGGGATAGGTAAAAAAGCTTTACAATAAAGGAGAAATATGTTATAGTATGAGAAGTGTTATGAGAGTGCTTTCACTTTCTGAATGCCAATTTAATAGGGTTCGGGGAGAAATACTATAACATGTGCACCTGTAGCTCAGGGGATAGAGCAGTGGTTTCCGGTACCATGTGCGGGGGTTCGATTCCCTCCAGGTGTGTTGCACGGGGTAGGGATGACCTGTGTGTTCGATTCATAAGGAGGACAAGAACTTGGATAATTTTAGAGAGTGGTTATCAGATAACCTTCGCTATATTCTTCTTGGCGCGGGTGTTCTGGTAATTATTGCTGGATTATTCTTTGGAGTTCGTGCCTGCTCCAGCGCCATGAAGGGTGACGCTGCTGAGGTGGTGGATGAGTCTACAGAGAATAACAAGGGAAATGATCCTTCTTCTCCGGAAAATAGTGGGGAGTCAGACGAGAAGAATGAAAATGCAAATCCCATTGAGAAAAACAAGTATCCGAAAGTAAATGCGTTAATTCAGAAATATTATGATGCTTTGGGAAACAAAGATGTGGATACAATTCGGACTGTCGTGGATGAACTGGATCCCACCGAGGAGGCCAAAGTTACCAACGCAAAATATATTGATGGATACGAGAATCTGGAGGTATATACGAAAAAAGGAATTGATTCTGGGGAATATGTCGTATATGCACAGTATGATTATGTCTGTACAGGAATTGATACTCCAGTTCCAGCACTGAGTCAGCTCTATGTGAAGACTGAGTCGGAGGGGGCGCTGAAGATATACTCAAAAGCTGAAGAAGACGAAAAAGTACAGAAATACATGGATAGTCTTTTGAAAGATGAGGATGTCGAAAAGCTGGTGGATCAAGTTCAAAGTGATTACACGAAGGTTCAGGAAGAAGACGAGGAATTGAAAGAGTTTTTGGAAGGTCTTGGCGAAGAGAGCCAGAGTGCAGACGAAGAGACTATGACTGCGGTAGAAGATGCCAATATTCGTGCAGAAGCATCCTCTGATTCTGAAGTGATTGGAGGCGTAGAAGCAGGAGGCAAAGTGACGCGGTTGAGTACAGAAGGTGATTGGGTACAGATCGAATATGAGGGTCAGACCGGTTACATTTACGGGGAATTACTTGAATAAATAATAAAATAAGGTTATATGGCAGAAAAGACCTTGTCACTATAAAAGTGGCAAGGTCTTTTTTGTGTAATAAGCCCGGCAAACGACGACTGTGCTTGCACGAGCAGACGTTTGCCGGGTAACGCAGTAGTGCTGCGAACTGGCTATGGCATCGCGACAGATAGGAGAAGCTCTAGTTTATCGAACCGTAAACTTGGCCTGCCTGTAGGTCAACTCCTTTGGAATGTGCCAGTTCGCTAACTGTCACCAATTCATATCCTTGTTTTATTAACTCAGGAATGAGAATTTCGGCTGCCGCCACTGAGTTTTCATAAATATCATGCATTAAAATGATGTCTCCATCTTGAACATTTTCAAAGACGTTTTTAACGGTGGCTTGTGTGTCGAGAGTTTCCCAGTCTAACGTATCCAAAGACCAGAGTATAAGTGGATAATTCACGTTGCTTTGGACGGCCTCATTGACAGAACCGTAAGGGGGACGTACCAAACTAGAGCCGTGTCCCAGAAATTCATTTAATCCGTAATTCATATCCTCTACCTGGTCGGAGATTTCGTCTGAACTTAAGGAAGTCAAGTCTTTATGGGAATAAGTATGGTTCCCAAGCTCACAGCCTAATTTTTCCATTCGGTTGACCGTGTCGGGAAAATCAGACACATTGGTACCGACCATGAAAAAAGTTGCCTTTGCATTGTTTTTTTCCAGAGCGTCCAAAAGTCGGTCGGTGTATATACCGGGGCCATCGTCAAAAGTAAGAGCGACCTGTGCCCCTTTGGGAGCTTTGTCCATGGTGACCGTGTTGGAGTTCTCTGTTTTTTTCTGCTTTGGTGTATTACGGGGAGACTTTTTTTTCGTGGCTTTTTTAACAGCTCTATTTTCGCTTTTTGTCTTTTCAGAAGGTTTCAAAGGGTTTAAAGAGTTCTGAAGTTCTATCTGTGCATAGCTGCTTTTGGCCTTTTCGGTTCTTGAAGCGTCAGTGTCAAGGCTGCCGTCGTCGCGCAGATAGTAGGATTTGCCATCCAAGCTTATCCAGCCAGTCTGCATAATTCCATCATCGTCCAGATAGTAACGGGTGTTTTTTACTTTGATCCAACCAGTTTTCATGACTCCTTTTTTATTAAAATAATAAGTGTTAGAACCGATGGTTTTCCAGCCAGTGACTGGTTTTTCGTCCACGTAGTAGTACCATTGATCTTTTGAGAAAGCCCATTGGCCTGAAATTTCATTTTCTGAGTTTTGCTTTTGGGGGACAGCATCCTCTTCTGTTCTTTCTTGAGAGATTTTTTTGGATTCCCTCTTTGAAGAGTGCTCATTGCCGGCAGTGTCAGCATCATCGGCTACGATAATATCCGGCAGGGTATCCTGATTTGATTTTGGTTCCACGGCAGAGCTTGACTGTGTGAATATCGTGCCGAAAGCTAAGCAGAGCAGCACGGTGATCAGAATCAGTACCCGGTTAGTTCGTTTTTTCCGACCTGGCACTTTGTTTCCTCCTTTTTCTAAAGTGATTTTTCAAGAGTACATGAATCGTTCTCGAAAAGTTAGATACAAGAAATTACGAGAATACAATAATAATACAGCGAATTTTGTCAAAACACAATACTGGATGAAAAAGATGGCAGAACGG
>UMGX01047616.1_pt1 | contig 41668 bp, 32 predicted proteins | sample 1965411 | NCBI WGS metagenome assembly UMGX01 (sample SAMEA4836086, study PRJEB28245) | human gut metagenome | biome: gut microbiome; material: fecal sample | place: Denmark | collected 2008 | reverse complement strand
AACGCGAACAGGGAGATGAACGCGACCATCGAGGACGAGGCATCGGCGTCCTACGCCGTCCGGCAATGCCGGGAGCTGATAGACCATCTCGATGCCGTCATCGGGCAGTCCGGGGGAGTGCCTGATGACGCGAACCGGTCAGAGGAGGGTCAGGCTTTGCGGACGGTCCGCTTGTAGTCCTTGGATTTCTTCGATGAACCGGGAGAACGTCATGGTTTCTCCCTGGATCAGGTCGTCATAGGATTCCTTGACCACCTTGGGCATGACCAGGTGGATGTGCAGTTCATCGAGTTGGGCGAGCTTGGGATGGGTCACGTCGCCGGGAGTCAGGGTGAACAGGTGTTTGTCCCTGATCCGGTTGGCTTCGTCGGCGACCTGGCGGAAACGATCCTTGATGGAGGTTTTCGAGGCGAGCATACGCAGCTGTTCCTCGGGGAACGCCGGATCCTCGTAGGCGGCTTGCGAGGGAAACAGGAAATCGGGTTTCTTTCCGTTTTCCGTCTTGGCCTGCGCCTCGTATTCGATGCCGCGCGCGTCGAGGATGTGGGCGATGTGGATTTCGAGGACCTTGCCTGCGCGGCTCATGCGCCGGTTGCGCACGGAGGTGTAGAACGAAGTGAACGAGTCAACGTCGATGACGCCATCCGATACGAATGGCGCGGCATCGTAGTCGTGTTGGATGACCGCCCGCTCATAGAGTTTGAACAGCAGGTAGCTGCGGTCGTAGTATTCGATCACCACGTCGTCAGGGTCATCGTGCGTGGGGTCCACGTCCGTCAAGGAGGATTGGGAGAAGGCCGCGAACTCCTCGTTGCTGGGGAACCTGTATCCCCATCTGCCGATCATCTCGGGGAGATACGTGTCATCCCGCACTTCGACGTTGATGCCGAGAGCTTCGAAGATCTGCGCGCCGAAGGCGTCCAGCTCACGTTCCGTATTGTCGTGGAAGCGGAACGCGCCCTCCTGTTCGTCGTCGATGCCGAAGAGCCATTTGGCTTGGGCTTCGGCCGTGCTGTCATGCTGTGCGATGATGATCAGCAGGCGATTGTCCCTGAGCATACCGAAGCACATGAGGTCGCCGGGGCGGGCCATGCGGATTGGCTCGCAGTCCTTGTAGTAGAGACGCCATTCGGCGCTGCGGTTCGGGTTGTTGCGCCGCGCGTCGTACCATGTGGTTTCGAGGTCGGCGACCGCCGGTGCGTCATCGTCGCTCAGGTACATGAGCGCGGTGGGTATGCCGTGCCCTTGTGAGGCTCTACGATCCTCGCCGGTGCCGAGCAGTCTTCTGAGCGCGTCGTTGCCGCCGAACTCGTGCTGGTTGCTGCTGTCGGCGTCGATATCGACGGCCGACAGTTTCTTGGCCGCGACCGGGCCGATGTAGTCGCCGATTCTTCCGTAATCGCTCATAATCCATGAGCATAGACCAATCGGACAGGAAACGCCTCGGGCGAATCAGTCGGACAGGTAGGGTTTCATCGCCTCGCCTATGGCTCGGATGACCGGCACTGCGACCGAGTTGCCGAACTGCCGGTATGCCTGCGTGTCTGATACCGGGATACTGAACGAATCCGGGTAGCCCATCAGTCGCGCGCATTCGCGCGGGGTTAGCCTTCGAGGGTTCTTTCCCTCGCCGCGTGAGACCAGTATCTCGCTGCCGTCCTTTCCGTACCGCGCGCTCAACGTGCGCGTGTGGTCGGTGGCGGCATCGACCATGCCATATCCGAAACCGTTGCCTGCGGCCTCGTGCTTCTTCTTGTAGTTCTGGAGGTACGTCCACAGCTTGTCGCTCAGAACATACTTGTCGGGAACCTGGGAGGCGGGCAGGAGGATGCTGCCGACGTTGCCGTGCGCGATGGGCTTCACGTCATCGAACGTGAACCCGTTCTCCTCGCGGAAGCCCACGATGTACGTGCGTTCCCTGTGCTGGGGGACGAAGCCCGCCGCGTCGATCAGCTTGTAGGTGACGTGGTATCCAAGGTCTTCGGTCAGCACGGAATATATCGTCTTGAACGTGCGCCCACGGTCGTGCGAGAGCAGGTTCTTCACGTTCTCCAGGAGGAACGCCTTCGGCTGCTTCGCCTTGATGATTCTCGCCACGTCGAAGAACAGTGTGCCTTGGGTCTTGTCCTCGAAGCCGGTGGGACGGCCCATGCTCTGTTTCTTGGAGACGCCGGCGATGGAGAACGGCTGGCACGGGAATCCCGCGAGCAGCAGGTCGATGTCGGGAACGTCATGCTCGTCGACCTTGGTGATGTCGCCGGCCACGGGATTCTCGTCGTGCCAGTTCGCCTCATAGGTCTGCACGCTGTACTTGTTCCACTCGGACGAATACACCACGTGCGCGGCATCGCCCAGCGCCTGCACCATTCCCATGCGGATGCCGCCGATGCCGGCGAACAAATCCGCTATCCTGATCTCACTCATACGGTTCCTCCGATTCCCGAGAAACCCAGGATAGCACATGAGAAGGGCGCGGCCCGACACCCCGCGAAATCATCGGCTGCGTAGACGCCATGGTTCGTCGTATCGGCGTCAATGTGAACCAGATCACGCACAACGTGAACCGCGAGATGCACGCCAGCGAACGCGACGAGGCAACGGCCGCGCACACGGTGCGGCAGCGCCGGAAACTTATAGGCCGGCTCGAAGTCATCATCACGCAAGCCGACCGTAAATAATCCCATGGAGTTCGGGAGCACCCCCGGACGCCACGACCGTCACCTCAGTAAGCCGGAACCTCCATCGAGGCCGTCGAGGGGAACACCGGGCACGATGCCCATCCCGTTCACGGCATCATTCGTCTTTTCCGCGACCCCAGACGATTGGGCCAAAGTCAGCCCGCCGGGCACATGGCCGACGGCGTTCTGTGAGAGCCAATCGGAGAGCCGGGAGTAGTCGCCCGTCTCGTAGTAGCGCAGGAGCATAGAGACGAACTGCGCCTTGTCTTCGGGAGGGATCGAGAAGACGCCGATGCCGTCGTGTATGAGCTGGTGGTTGGCGACCATCAGCGCGGTGCGCTTGTTGCCGTCCGAAAACCATTGTCCCCGCGTGACCGCGCCGAACAGCAGCATCGCAGTGTCCTCCCCTTCTGACTCCTCCAGGATGCCGCGAACCCTTTCCTGTGAGGACTCGACGGCGGGGATCTCCGGCACCCATCCCGTGCCGCCGACCCTCACGCCGTATTCACGCAAGCGGCCGGCGTCGCGCACGAGGCCTTCGCCGATGATGCGGTTGTATTCGCGGATGTACTGCCAATCGACTGGATAGTCGATGTTGTCGAGCAGGAACCTCCACGCGCGCTTGATGTTATTCACCGTGACTATATCGTCCACGCTCATACCCTCGGGGGCGCGCCCGTCGAAGATCTCCTGCGTGTCGGGGAAGGTGACGCCATCAACCTCGATCTTGGCGGTGCGCCAGATCAAATCGACCAGCAGCCGCTTCGCCAGTTCCACGGCCGTGCGCCTATCCGTCGTCGTATCGTTCCTCACCGGTTCCATCAAAGCCCCTTATCCGTTTCCGATAATTCTATCGAAGTGGCCGTGCCGGCAAAGGGCGCATATCTCTCATAGACGCCATGCGCCGCCGTGCCGGGCGCGCGGGCGGAGAATCATCGTATGATACCGAATATCGTCAGGGGTTCGGACCCGGCCGGCCTGGTGCGCTACCTGTTCGGCAAGGGACGGCGCAATGAACACACCGACCAGCATCTCGTGTGCGCGAGCGGCGACATGTTTCCCTCGTTTGACATGGATGGCAAGCCGGCGGCGTCGTATGCGGAGATAGGCCGCAGGTTCGACCGACGCTACCGCGTCAGGGAACGCAAGGACGATCCGTTCCCGCCCGACATGAGGGGCAAGAACAACCCCGAACGAGAGCATGGCAGGAAGCGCGTGTGGCACTGCTCGCTTGCCATCAAGGCCGGGCAGGGAATCCTGACCGACCAGGAATGGGAGGCCGTCATCCGTGATTATCTGACGCGCATGAACATCATCGACGGCGACGACGATCAGGGCGTCACATGGCTCGCGGTCCGTCACGGACTGTCCGCCAACGGCAACGACCACGTGCACATCATGGTGCAGCTCGCCACCGACGACGGTTGGATCAACCCGTACCACGACCGGATCAACGCGCAGAAATCATGCAGGCGGATGGAAAAGACGCGCCACGAACTGGTCGAGCTCGCACGCTCCGACACCGGCACGCGCGTCAGCTGGCAGTACGGGCAATGGCGGCAATGGGCAGAATGGAAGGCGCGAAACGAGTACGGCGACGACGCAGGATGGGATGCGTTGGACGGCAACGAGAGAAGCCGGCTCGTCACGGCGGTCGCCGCCTCCACGATGCCGCGCCAGCATGTCGGCCGGATCGTGGAGGCGTGCGCCAAGGCATCGCACAGCGAGGACGAGTTCATACGCCGTGTGCGCAGGGAAGGCTTCTCCATCGACCCCAGGCTGCGCAGGGGAGCCGCCAAAACCTCGTTCACCGACCCCAGCCAGGTGGTCGGCTACAGGATCACGTGGCGTAGCTCGGATGGTTGGACGGAACGGTTCAACGCCTTCGAGCTCGGCGATGACATGCGGTTGAAACGACTGCGCGATGATTGGGCGGACGATGCCAGGAGCCGCAGCCTCGCCGTCCAGGAATGGCGCGCCGCGATGGAGAACCGCCCGCCGTTCCTCGATGACGGACGCGAACGGCACCTGGAGAATCTGTCCACGCACGACATGGAACGTCTCGTATCCGAAGCGTTCTGCATCGCCGCCAGTCTCAACAGCGCGGCTGACGGCGACGAATACCGGGCAGCGATGCGCGAGGGTCTGCACACGTTCGACATGCTGCGTGAACGCTACGGAATCGCGCCGGAATACGGTCTATGGAGCATGGTCGCCTCTGACGAGGAGAACCGGCCCCGCCGTTAGGGCGCTTCCCGGAAAAGCTCAGATGGTATGGCCCGAGGAGGGAAACCGGAGCGAATCGGGCAAAGCCGATGCTGGATCGAGACAGTTCGCCGGCTCGTCTCCCGGCATGATCGGCTCGATGGACTCGTTCGCCTTCGTCCAGCATGTGTTCAGGCGATTGGCCATCCGCGCGTCCAGGCCCTCGCATGATTCGGATATGCCGGCGAGGACCTTCCCCGCCATGCGCCGGGCCATATCCGCGACCCTCGGACCGTCGAGACCGTGGCGTGTCGCCAGATCCTCCCAATCCTGGGGCGTGGTGTGCTCCGCGAAGGCGTGATCCTCGTTCAACGGCATGGTGAGTTCCCAGTTGAACTCGGGCCAATACCTGGTGGCGACCGCATCATACTGGGGAGACAGGCGTATCCCCGATGCGGGATCGAGGATCAGGGAATAGTTCTTCGCATGTGCGTCGCTGTTGGCGGACGACGTGTTGAAGGCCAGCCTTTCGAGCCACCGGTAGGACAGGGATCCCGACGCGTCGATGCGTTGCAGGAGATCCAGGCAGTCGTCGGCCGACGGATCGTATTTGTCTTGGGTCGGCAATCCCAACGCTTGCAGGAAGTCCTCTTGCCGCAGTCGGACGATTCGGCCTTCCTCCAGGCGGCGGTCGAACCGTTCCACGATATAGGCCGTCTTGCGCTGCGCCGTGATCTCGCCGCGTGCCGGTGTGTCGATGCCGCACAGTTCCGACAATCGCATCGTCGCCAGTTCCACCTTGGTCGCCTCGGGAAGGTCATGGGGCTTCGGTTTGACGATGTGGGTGGAGGGCAGCATCATATCCGGCCAATACCACTTGCCGTCCACGCGGGACAGTGTGAACTTGCCCTGCGCCCCTCCCAAGGAGAACCGGCAGTGGCTGTCCTCGTCCCACCAGTAGTTCCTGGTCCGTTCGATGCGGTCGATTTCGTTGGCTATCTGGGAATCGGTGATCAGACGAAGCGTCGGCGATGGGATTGGAGGTTCCGGGGAGAGGGAGAACACCAGTCCGCCGGTGGCGTCAACCCGGTCCAGCAGATCGAAGACGCCGGCCGAGGAGGCATTCAGGTGCTCACGCATGGCCTGGCGGACGTTCGGATTGTCGGGCAATAGATTGTCCAGGAAGTTACGCGGTGCCTGGTCTTTCCATCCGCCGGTTCTGGGCAGGCTCAGACTGATCGGCAGACCCTCGTTCGCGTCGTACGCGAACGATATGCGCTCCTCGTCGTCTTCCGAGAACACGCCCACATGATGCCCGTTCTCCCAGGCGTGCAGTTCCCTCACAGCAGTCTCCCCGCGTAGGCGGACGGCAGCGTTTCGGTGCGGATGTGCAGCAGGTCGAACATCCTGTACACGTAGCGGATGGAGGTCAGACCGGTCTCCGCGAGCTCTTCGGCGCTTGAGAGGGGGACCCCGGCTCTCCTGGCGAGTTCGGCGGCGTCGAGACCCATGACGGACATGCGTTCGCGCACGCAACGGCGGACCGACGTGGTGTCGGGGAAGAACCGCGCCGGGTTTTCCTCCTTCTCGTCGGGAAGGCCCTTGTAGGCGGTCAGGGCGTCATATTTCGACAGATCCAACGTCACGTGTGCCATGCTCGTCCTTTCCGGTTCCGAAAGCCGTTGACACCATGATACGGCCATCCGATGCCGGCGCATCCCGCTCGCCTCATGGCAAGGGGTGCGCCGGCGTCGGCGTCAGCGTGCGTTGCCGTTGGTCTCGGGTTGCAGGATCTGCGGCGTCGAGACGTTGGCCTGGTCGGGTATCGGCTGGTCCGTGGGGTTCATGGAGGATTCCATGGCGGGGCTGTATTCGCCGAACGGGTCGGGCCCGTTCCATTCCTCGGGTTCGTTCAGGTCGAGTGGCATTTCCTCGTATCCGTCGGGCTCCCCGGTCGTCAGGTCGCCGCCTCCCGTGGTCTCGGGTTCGGATGCCGGTTTGCGTTCATCGGCGGCGGGCTTCGTATGCTCCCGCACGGGTGTGGGGGTTTCGATGATGGGTGCGGCGTCCGCGTTCTCGGTGCGTTCGACCTCGCTTATGGTGCTGGGCTCGTCTCCTGTGGCCTTGTTGTCCGCGTGCGAGGATTCCGGCAGGCCCTGGTCCTTGAGGAAGCTGATTCGGGAGGCGGCGTCGTCCACGCCGTTGACCGGCGCGCACATCACGGCTTCGACGATCCTGTCGTGGTCGTAGCCCGTCCATTGGCCGGTGAGCCGCGAGTCCACGAAGAACGTGGCGTCGTCGCCGTGCGCGGCCTGGAACGCCTGCGCGTCCTCCACCCGTTGCAGGTCCACGGGCACGCCGGCCGTGTTGAAGGCGTTCAGGGTGGCCTGCAACGCGGGCGACTGGTCGGTGTAGGTGATGTTCACGTGGTTGGTCAATTGGTCGGCTGCGGCGTCGATGTGCGTTTCCGGGTGGCGTTTCGACCATTCGTCCTTCAGCCGGGCCTTCGCCTCGATGATCTGCCTGCGGTAGCCGGGGTCGTTGCCCTCCAGTTGGTCGGCGACCATCCATCCTTGCAAGAGGGACGAGTCGCGCATCTTCCTCCAGCCGTCGCCGTCGGCAAGCACGGTCGCGTTCAGGGTGGACTCGAACCCCTTGTTGAGGCGTTCCCTGTTATCCATCTCCCATTGTTCGAGGCGGATGGATTGCTGCTGCCGTCTGGTCTGCTCGTAGCGTTCGTTCTGGACGGCGCGTTCGGCGCGTTCCCTGCGGCGCGCGCGGTCGCCGCTCAGCTCGTTGTGCAGGGTGCGCAGCTGCTGGGCGACGCTGTTCCAGCTCTGGACCATGATCTGGTCGAAGCCGTCCTCGGGATCAGTTTGAGCCATTGTTTCTCCTCCTTGTTGTTGTGATGGTGTTTTCCTTGTCGCCCTTGCTGGTCTTGTCGTTCGCGGCGGGGACCGACATCTTTTCCAGGATCGGTTCGCGCCATGCACGGTTCGGGCGTTCGCAGGGCAGCGGTTCGCCCTTCCTGGTGAGCTGCTGCTTGCAGTCGAGGCTGGCGACGATGCCACGGTCCTTGTCGAAAACGCGGTCGAGCATCGACGCCGCCTGGATGTAGAAGATCATCATCTGGCCGGGTGCCTTGCGCGAGTTCTCGTAGGCGCGCCACATGGCGTCGAGCGGGAACACGAGCGCCGGATAGCGCCACCAGTCGCTCACCCATTGCATGTTCACGCTCGCGCTCTGGTGGTAACAGAACACGTTGGCCACGAACCTTTCCACGAACGCGGCGAGGTTCGGATAGTAGGTCTCGCTGCGCCGCATTCGCGCGCCGAACTGGCCGGACACGTCCCTTGCCCGCGCGGGATCGAGGTCGCCGGATTCGTCTCGGCCGAGATCCGTCTTCCCCTCCTGCGCGGGCAGTATACGGGTGTCGGATTCCTCCGCATCGTCCTTTGGAGGGGTGTCGTCACGGTCCGTTGCGTCTTCCGGCGGGTTCTCGTAGCCGTTGCCGGTTTCCCCGGCATCGGCCGGAATCCCGGATCGGATGGGTCCCGCCGCGTGCCGGCCTGCCGGCACCTCGGGGACGGTCGGCGTCGGCTCGCCTTGGCCCGGCATGGTTTCCTCTTCGATCTCCTTGTCCTCGGGGATGTGCGGCGCTTCGGGGTTGGGCAGTCCCTTGCCGTAGGGCACGCCCTTCTCCTCCAGGATGGCGCGGGTGAACAGTTCCAGCCATCCGCAGTCCGATGACAGCAGGGTTCTGGCTGCACCGACCGCGCGCTCCCATTCCTCCCCATCAGGGCCGGACGTGGTGTTCGAGGTGTGTTCGCTCATTATGCGGCCTTTCTCTGCTCTTCTCGGGCTTTCGCCTTGGCCTGTGCCAGGGCGTCGGCCCATTGCCTGTTGCCCGTCCATGGCAGGGTCTTGACGATCTGCGCTCGGGATTGGGAGGCGAGCAGCAGCGCGCGGCCGACGGGCCATTCGGTCAGGTCGGAAACGTCGAGGATGTTCTCCTTCTGGATCGAGTTGTTCACGCTGCGCCGGCCGTTGCCGTCGATGTTGACGCTGCCTCGCACGATCTCCCTCTGGCCCACCAGTTGGCTGATCTCGCCGAGGAATTTCGCGTCCTTGATGCCGCCAAGGTAGACGGTGATGTTCGCGTTGTTGAACAGCGAGCCGAAGTTCGTCTCGCCGAACGCGGCCCTGCCCTGGTCCGGGTTCTGCCAGATCGTCATGATCGGTATGCCCGCCGAGCCGAAATACGAGTACACGTCGGCCAGTTCGGGCCATCGGCAGATGTTCGCGGCCTCGTCCAGCACGCAGCACAACGGGACCGGAAGACGACGGTTGTTGCCGGTGAACTCGCTTTGGGCGCGTTGGAACGCGGTGAACGCCACCACCGCCGTCAGACTGGCGGTCAACGCGGTGGAAGGCCGGCCCTGTGCGGAAAGCAGGTACAGGGTGTCCTCGCTCGTGGCGAACTCGTAGGGGTCGAACAGGCCGCGCCGCTCGTCGATGTTTCCTTCCGCGTCCCGGTGCGGGTCGATCCAGTCGATGATCTCGGGGTCCGCGAGGAACGCGACCATGGTCTGAAGGCTGCCGAACACGCCGCTTCGGGTTTCCGGCGTCAGCGCGATCACGCTGGACACGCGCGAGGCGATGCCCGCATAGCGCGGGTATTCGCTCAGGATGTCGGCCGGCGACGTGTCGCGCTCGTTGGAGCACCACCTGAACACGTCGGACACGGATCGGCCTCCCAGATGCGCGGCGAACAGGTAGTCGGCGAGCTGCTGGGCGGCGGTGCCGGGGAAGAAGTCGTCGCCGCCGGTCTGCGGCTGGCCCGAGGCGTAACGCCAGCAGTCGGCGATGCGTTTCGCGTCGGCGATGGACTGCACCGAGGCGATCAGGTCCCACACCCACGGCGCGCTCTTCCGGTTCGGGTCCGCGATGCGTTCGGGGTCGAACGTCCATATTTCGCCGTTCGGATGGTCGAGCCTGCGGATCGGGGCGGTCACGTCGAGGATGTCGCCCTTGTTCGAGGTCGCCAGGCACGGGCCCGGTGCCGAGAGCACGGCCGGGATCGCGTAGCACAGGGACTTGCCGGAACGTGGGCCCGCCAGAACGATAGCCATGTCCTCCCAGCTGGTGGACATCGACGTGTTGTCCACGATGTTGAGCCCCAGCGGATAGCCCGGCGACATGCCCTTGCGCCAGTGGTCCGCTTCTATGAGCCTTGACGCCATGGCCTCGGCGCGCTGGCGCGTCACCTTCTCCACGGCCTCGCCATGGCCCATGGCAGGCGCGTACACGTCCACGCGGGTGCGTGCCTTGGCGCCGGTTGCCCACGGCACGGCCTTGCTGGCGATCAGCCACGCGCCCACGCCGCACGCCACGGCCAGTACGACGAGCACGGCCACGGCCAGCGCCCACTGGCCTGCGGTCAGCGACCATTGGCCGGAGACCAGGTACATGAGCGCGAAGATCTGGAAGGGATGCCCCGCATGGGAGCACACGAGGGCGAACGTCGTGAGGATCAGGGACACCGCGATGATGATCGCCAGTTCGATCTTGCGGCTGGGACGGACCGTGCCGCCCAGATCCTTCACTCGGTTCGATTGCAGTTTCGGATCGACGTCGGCCAAGATTCATTTCTCCTTTCAAGCATGACGGCGGAACCGATGGAAGCGGTCCCGCCGTCGATGCGCCAGGGCTTGCGTCATGGCTAGCGGGCGTTGCCCGTCGTGAAATCGGATGGGGTGGAAAGGAAATCCGGTGCCGCGGGGTCCGCCGGAGCGGGGGCCGCGCCCGGTGTCGGATAGCCCGACAGCGGTTCGAAGGGCTCGCCGTTGAAAGTGCGGGGAACGCCGTCGCCAACGTATTCGCCGCGCGAGGCGTCAACCTGGTCCGTCCATGGATCCGTTCGCCCGGCATCGGCCACGGCACCGGCCTGTTCCTTGTTCTGGCGTTTGCGTTCGCGGGCGAGCTGGATGCGCTGGGACACGATGGAATCGATCTGCATGGAATCGCCGATCACGACCGGACGCGCGTATGCCTTGCCGTCCTTCTGGCTGATGAAGGCGTCGGGATCGCCCATGCGGCCGGTCGCCACCACGGCGTCGCCCTGGCGGAAATCCATGCCGTGCAGGAGCTCGGCAGCCTGGCCCCAGAATTTCACGGTGGTTCTCACCGGGCCGAGCGGATTGTCCGTATAGCTGCCGTCCTTCTGACGGACTCGCGGGCGGTCCTCATACACGGTGGCGCGCAGGTACGCCGAGCTCGTGGTGCCGTCCGCGTTGGTTTTCGCCGGCCAGTAATCGGGGTTCGCGGCGAGGAGACCGCGAACCACTTGCATTGACTGTGGCATGATGATGGTCCTTTCATTCGGGGAATACCAGCGCCTTCAATGGCGGCGGCGACTCCCATCATCCGGCCGGACCGGTGGCATCGCGGGGCACGGCGTCTACGTCAGCGCCCCAAATGCCCGCCGTTCTCCCACACGTTCGCCGCCTCCATGGCGGGATCGGTTTCCGGCAGACGGTCGAGCACGCTTGACGCGAACCGGTCCGAGGCGTCGTAGCCGATGGCCTGTTCGGCGAGTTCCCGCGCCTTCTCGCCGTCGCCCATGGCGAGGTTGAGCATGGCCTTCAGGCCGATGATCCGGTAGCAGGCGTCCGTCGGCGCGTTGGCCTCCAACGGGCCGAGGATCCCCATCGCCATGTCGATGCGCGCCGGATCGGGCGTGGTGCCGTTGTCGATCAGCCGGGAAAACAGCAGGTCGGTGTTCACCATGCCGTCCGGCGTATTGATGCGTTCGCGCAATGCCGGAAGGGATAGGGGAGCGTTCTCGGCCAGTATGTCGCTGGCGATCATCATGCACGTTGATTCGGGCGCGAACTGCATCGTCACGCCCAATACGGCGAGCCGGTTCGCGTCGGACGACCATTCGCCCGTGGAGCGCTGTTCGGCCATGAGCTTCGACCAGTCGTAGGCTGCCGCGTTGCGCCAGATGGTGCGCACATGTTCCGAGAATCCGTCGTAGGTCATGCCTGAGTCCAGATATTCGTGTGTGGCTGCGGTGATCAGCTCGTCCAACGGCGGTTCGTCCGTATCGGCGGCTGTGGCCTCGCTCTCCACGATGAACGGGATGCGGGGCTCTTCGGAGGCCAGGCCGTCCGTTTCCTCCGGCCGCTCCCCGTTGATGCGGTCCGCTTCCATGCGGTCCACTTCGCCGGCGAACCATTCGGAGCCCGCGAAATAGGTGCCGTCCATCGACTCCAGCACGGGTTGGAGGATGGACGCCAATTCGGAATACACGGCATCGGGATTCCCTAGGTCTTCGATGGTTTCCGTCATCTCGTTGTATTCGATGATGCGGTTCGCCAGCCGCATGGCACCGTCATCGGGTCGCACGTCGTCATACGATTCGCCCCAATGCTCGATCCATCCGATCATCGTCTCCCGTGTGATCCGCTCTTCGGCATCGGTGTTCTCCAAAGGCATGTTCGGCTCCTTGACAATCCTCGGCGGCAACCCGCTGTTCCCGCCATGACCCCGATCATCAGTCCAAGGCCATGGCGGGGTGGGGCATGGCGTCTACAGGGTCCTTACAGGTTTCGTCCCGTGCGGCCGGTCAGGTCGTCCACAAGGCCGAGGAGTTCCGGTTCGGGCCAGATGGAGTTGGCGAAAAGGCAGTCGTCCGTCAGGGGCCGGTCCTTGAATATGGTTCGCGCGTCCTCCCGGATCGAGGCCAGCGAGCCGTCGGCGATCATGCCGGTGAGGTCCTGTGTGCAGTACAGGTTGTATGGCGTATATCCTTTGCCGTTCCAATCGATGTGATGGGTGATCGAATACTCGTATTCGTTCCAGTGCTCCATCCATGGAAGGGCGTGGTCGCCTTCACGGGTGACGACCGAGTAGCGGAACCAGCCCTCGGGAACCTGTATGGCATCGCCGTCATACGGGTCCGTCAGGGAATCGAGGTAGCCGGCGACGATGGATTCGCCGGCATGGAATTCCGTGTACCATGCGAGGTCGGGATTGCGCAGCGCGGCGTGCAGCGAGTCGAGCAGTGCGGCGTCGTTCATCGTGGTCCTTTCACCGGTTTTCCGTTTCCGGCAGGATGCCGGTGTTGTCGTATATTCTGAACGTTTCGACGGCGTGCGCGACCCGCGCCCTCGATTCGCCATAGGTGGCGGAATCGACCGTCTCACGCCATACGGGTTCACGGGTTTCCGTGTTGCCGTATGGTTCGGCGGGGGTTATCGACATTTCGAAGTCCCATGAGGATGCGCCGTGCTCGGCGGGGCGGAAGTCGAGAGTGCTGCGGTTGCCCGTCAGCCGCAGCAGCCGGGATCGCTCGCCGAGCCGGTCGAAGAGTGATGCGGAGCGTGCCACGGTGCGGATCATGCGTTTCATGCCGGTGGCGAGGTGGTCTGTCATCGCAGGGTTCCCTTCTAGGCGTGCCATTTGAGGTTCGTATCGTTGAACCCGCTTTTTTCGAGCGGGCACATCTCCACGTTGATGGGGATTCCGGGCAGTCCTCCCAATTTGATCAGGAAACGGCCCAGACCCTTGTGCGAGGCATCGGAACCGAAGTTGACCGGGGTGGCCCAATCCTCCAGCATGTCCTCCTCGCGCCGGGATACGGGCAGTCCGCATTCGCCGCGCAGGTAGCGGTCCACCTCGATGCGGCTCAAAGCGCCCAGCACCTTGATCTCGCTGCGTTCCACGAAGCCGCGCGCCTTGGTGTTCTGCGCCGGGGTCTCCATGCACATGAGGTCCTTGAACGTGTGCGTGATCATGATCTGGCCTACGCCCCACTGCCTGTTCAGACGGGTGAGCAGGTCGAGCTTTTCGACCATGAGGGGGCTGGCGCGCAAAGCGCGGTGCATCTCGTCCATGATGATCACGTGGTTGCGCCGGGGCTGCAATCCCTCCTCGGCGAGCACGTCGGCGGCGTTCTTCGCGGCGAACGCGCTCGTCCACGTGGTCGCCAGCACGGCGGCGACCACGTCGTCGCCCGACTGGGCCAGGGCGCTGATGTCGAAGTCCACGGGCCTGGACAGGTCGATGCGCGCGGTGGTCTGGTCGCCGAACAGACGGCCGAACTTCGTCATGCGGTTCGAGAACCCGTGCAGGTCGGCCAGAAGGCCGCGAACCTGCGCCCTGTAGAGCTCGTCGTTTTCCGGGTCGTCCCAGACCGCCGCCGTGCGCACCTCGTCGGGCCCTTCCCTCAGCAGGTCTCGCAGGTCCGCGATGACGGGAGGCTGCGGATCGCCGCCATGCCGGTCGTGGAGCACGCGCACGGCGACGGAAAGGATATCGGATTCGCGTGCGGTCACGCCCCTGGCACCGGCATCGGTGTCGTTCTCGCGGCCGGTGCGCATGATCGTCAGCAGCACCTCCATGAGCGCGGCGCGCGTGTCGTTGTAGTAGTCCGTGAGGTCCTTGCGCGCCTCGCCCTCCAGTTGTTGCAGTGCGTGGTGGAGGTCGCCGGGGTCCAGGGGGTTGACCACGCCGATGCCCGCTCCCAGCCGGATGACCTGGCCGCCGAGCATGTTGACCAGTGAGGCGTAGTCGGGCTTCAGATCGCCGGGGATGATCGCGTTCATGCCCAGGGCGCTCAGTCCCAGCACCTCGCGGCGCACGAACGTGCTCTTGCCGATGGCCGGCAGGCCGAGCAGGAACATAGAGGGCTGTTTGATGATGCCGGCCTTGAACCAGCTGATCGGGTCGCAGCACACGCCGGCACCCGTCATCAGGCTTCGCCCGACCGGCACCCCCTCGGCCGGCAGGGCCATGTCGGTGCCGAACGGCCAGAATCCGCCGCACACCTGGTTCGACGTGCCGAAGAACTCGTCGATCGTGGGCATCAGGGCCGCGTAGCCGCCGCCGCGCGATCTTCTTCCACGCCACGGCACCGGGGGCACGGGCTCGTCCGGTTTGGCCTTCAACGGTGTGAGCAGCATTGATTCCATGCGAGCCACGGGGTCCGTGGCCGTGGCGCTTGGCATGGTTCCTTTTCGTTTCGACGGCTTCCATGGCATCGGCATCACGTGTCCTCCGTTCAGGACAGGAGCCGGCCGAGGGGGCCGGCTGGAGTGTATGATCTGACGTTCAATCCAAGGGGCAGGCTTGCGGCGAATCCCGTGTCCTGTGCCCCGTAGCAGGGGCGCAGGTCGATCTTCGCGCCGCCTGCGGCCTGTTCCACGGCGCGTGACGCGGCTTCGAGCCGTTGGCTTTCCTGTTCGCCCCTGGACACGGTGACGGTGACGAGCATCCCGAAGAACACCATGACCGCGCCCTGGTTCGTTGCGACGGCCTGGCGGTTGGCCTTGCCGATCTGGCTCATGGACCTCACCGTGGCCCGTTTCTCCTGGCTGACCTGGTTCGCGGCCTTCTGCCTGTTCTGCTCGGCCATGAACATCGTCTTGTCGGGCGGCAGCATCCGGTAGAGCACGGTCACTCGCTTGCGGTCGCAGTCCGCCAACGGGGAAAGCAGCCGGGTGAGCGTGTCGGCGGTCACGTTGCTTTTCGGCGGATCCACCATCTCCCATGTGCGGCTCAAACCGGAATCATGCGCGTAATGGCTCCACCCGGCCTCGTGGGAGACGGGTCCGCAATCCTCCCAGGCGATGTACGGCGGCTCGTCGGATTCCTCGATCGTCTCCTGCGCGGCCGGATCGTAGGCGACGCGGACCATGCGCGTGATCTCCTCCATGCCCAGGGCCCTCGCGGCACCGCCTCCCGCCTGCGCTATCTGCTCGCGGATCGACGGCAGCAGCAGGCTTATGCGACGCGCGGCCTCCCCGGCCTCCAGGTATTTGCCGTCACGGTCGGTGTAGCGGAAAGTCAAGGTGAGCGTCACATCGTTGGAAGCGCCGCCGGCCGCGTACTGGTCCATGATCTGCGCCATGGCGCGCGCGGCCAGCTCGGGAGCGTCCTTGACGATGCGTCTGCTCAACGTGCGGCGGAACCTCACGCCGGAATCGGGTGCCGTGTCCACGGTCACGGCCAGTTGGGTGACGCCGGCCTCCGAGGCGAGCGATTCCATGAGCCCGGACCACGAGGCCACGTACGAATCCTCCACGTCGTCGTCGGCGAGGCTCGCGCCCTGCGGCTGGCATGACAGGAGCAGCGAGTATTCGCCGGTGTGCGAATGCCGCACCAGGCAGAACTCGCCGCCCAGCCCGTCCAGGGCGGAGGTCAGGCCCACCCGTGAGAGGATGCCCGGCAGCATGGCCTTGCCGCCGTCGATCGGCGCGAGCAGGCCGGAACGATACAGGTTAGCGCCGGAACGCTGCGCGGCCATCCACGTGCGCTTCTCCACGGTGCGATCCACCATGTTGCGGTGCTCGCGGTCGCGGATGGCCAACACGAGGATGACGCCCATGCCGACCACGAGGATCGCGATGGCCGCGACCACGCTCGCCATGCTGACCAGCAGCGTGCAGGTCAGCACACCCATGCCCGCTATCGTCAGCGGGATGCCGATATTGCGGATGCCGCCCGGCATCGGCCGCATCCAATCGCCGTATGTCGTGTTCGACGCCATGATTATCCGAATCTCCTTAACAAAACGTATGCGTCAGAATGTCTTGCCCTTGCGAGTGGTCGAGCGGTCGGCACCGTCCGGGGCACCCTCGCGGGCGAACCCGCCGGCATCGCCGTTCGCCCCCTGCGGCCTGTTGCCGCCTGACGGGTCAGGGGATGCGCCATCGGGTGCCGGTGGAACCGGACTCCCCGCACCATTGCCGTTCGCTCCCTGCGGTTTGCCGTCGCTGCCCTTGCGGTTCGCTCCCTGCGGCTTGTCGCCGATGTTCTGCGGTTCGCCGCCCGTGGGATTGCCGTCCAGCGGTTTGGCGTGCCTGCCGCCGCCGTTCGCTCCCTGCGGCTTTCCGCCGTTTCGGCCGAGCCTGGAAAGCAGTCCGGCCAGGCCGCGACCGGCACCGGGTCTGGCACCGTCCGGTGACGCTTCGCCGCGTCCGTCGCCGCCGCCTTTCCTGCCGCCCTTGCCTCCTGCGGCCTTGCGCACGCCGGCACCGGCCAAGGCGACTCCCATGCCGAGTATGGAGGGCAGGATTCCGCCGCCGCCACCGCCGACCGAGGATTGCACTGCGGGCACGATCACGCGGATCATGGCGGGAAGGAGGATGATGACGCTCAGGGTGAGCATCAGCGTGATGGCCTGGCTGTCGTCGCCGGGCCCGGCCGTGGCCATGATCGCCGAGCCGGTCGCCATGACCAGTGCGGCGACGGGCTTGTAGGCCAGGAACGCGGCCAGCCAGCCGATGGTCTTGGCGAAAGCCTGCTTGCCGGTCTCCATCCAGCTCATGGCGGCCCACATGGGTGCCACGCCCACCAGGATCGGCAGCATCCCGGCGCGGAAGTAGGCGAATATCTTGCTGATCAGCCCGCAGATCCACATCACGATGGTGAGCACGATGGCGACGGGCGCGCCGAGATTGAAGAACGAGCTCGCGGCCAGGCTTTTCGATTCCCAGGCGTCGTTCATCATGCCCGAGGCGGACCTGAGCACGTCGGCGGTCCACGTGTCGAATGTGGCCTGGAACGTGTTGACCAGTCCGGCAAGGCACACGGCGCTCAGGATCGCCCACATGAAGGCCTTGCCCAAGGGGATCAGGTCGCGGCCCTCCTGTTGGGTGACGAGCTTCCAGCCGGCCGCGATCACGCCGCACACGGCCGCGATGATAAGGAACGGGTCAACCTGCATACGGATGTAGTCCGACAGGAAGAACGTGGTGCCGCCGCCCGGCGTCCATGACGGCAGGCCCGGATTGCCGCCGGACGAGCGGGAGAAGAACGTGAGCGCGATGCTCGCGCACGAGGAGCCGAGCAGCACGCCGAGCAGTATCCAGCCGATGCGGTCGAGCAGACGGCCCTCGCCGCCCTGGCCGATGTTCCACACGATGCGCGCGCTCAGCACGATCAGGCTGATCGCGGCGGCTGCGACGAGCACGCCCTGCGCGATGCGCAGGTACCGGTTCACCGGTGCGAACCACGAATCGTAGTCCGGGGTGGCGTTCGCCTGCAACGTTGATACCGTGTCGTCCGCGGCGACCAGCGTGTTGCGGCTGGTGGACAGCCATTCGATCGTGGAATCCGACTGCACCTGGTACATGTTCCACAGGGTCTTCTCCAGCCAGGAGAGCTTGCGCTGCTTCCGGCACGAGGAGTCCTTGTACTCCCATTTGCCCTCGTCGGACGACTCCTCCTGATACGTGTTCTCCAATGCCCTGCATTGCAGTTCCGGAGACTTCCTCAGCAGATCCCTCGCCGCCTGCTTGGTGCCGACCGCGACCGCGCCGGTATGGGCGGGCGGGTCGCCGTACTGGTCGATGACCCATTGGATCTGGCTGGGGCCGATCAGGTCGCCGAGTCTGCCTTCGGGTATCTTCATCACGTAGGTGGTCTGGGTGTCGCTGATCTGCTTGTCGCCGAACTCCAGTTCCTTGCTGAACGAGCCGAAGTCGGGTCCGCCGCAGGCGGCGAGGCCCATGAGGCAGGCGAGGGCGAGCGGCAGCGCGCACAGGCGCTGCCGTATGCGTCGAATCCCTTTCATGGCTTTTCTCAGCAGCTTGCGGTGACGGACAGGCCGAGTGCGGCGAGGATGGCGACAGCGCCCGCCCCGAGGAAGATGCCGATCACCCAGTTGACGAGCTTGTCGAAGGTGTCGTCGCGGTCTGGCACGCCGTCGCCCTGCTGGCGCAGGATGTGCACGCCGATGCGCACCAGCGCGACCACGCCGATCACCAGGCTCAGCGCCTTCACCCAGCCCAGGGCGGTGGATACCGGTCCCGAGAATCCCGGAGGCAGGCACGGGGTCGGGTCGGAAAGGGTCTCGGCGAGGATCATGTATGTTTCATGCAGCATTGGGTTGTTCCTTTCGTGTTAGGTTCATGCACCATCGTCAGCCGACATGGGCCGTGGCGCGGGGCATGGCGTCTACGTCCTTCACGAGCCGTGAGTACGCGGCCGGATAACGCCGGGGAAACCCGTCGAGTTCAAGCCCTTTGATATGGGGCAGCCGCCACACGCGGACGGCGGATGACAGTTGGATGCGCGCCGCCACCAAAGGCCGGGGCATACGGGGCGCGGGGTCGGTGATGGCCGCGCCCAACAGGATCGATGCGCCGAACAGTCCGGCCGACTGGTCGGCGAGCAGCGCGCGCAACGATTCGAGACCTCTCCCGGTTCCCATGGCGCACAGGATGATGCGCGACGGCATGGAGGGATCCGGGCTGACCGGCAGCGCGCGGCCGGCGTCGGCGAACCGGTCGGGGTCCGAATGGCGGATCGTGGTGCATCCGGCACCGCCGTGCGCGCCCACCAGCCACACGCGGTCGGTGACGGGTGCCGTGAACGACGGGATCAACGTGGTCAGTTGTGGCATGGTGTTGGTCCTTTCATAGGCTCGGGTCGGTGCCGGGCAGTTGCGAGGGGTCCGGGTTCGCGGGCACCGACCAGCCCGGAGACGCGGAACCACCGGTCGAGCCGGCGGAACCGCCGGAGGAATGGTATCCGCCGCCGGACGGGCCGGAACCCGGGCCCGAAGCGGAGCCGGAGGGCGTGTACGAGTACTGTTGCGGTGCCGGCGTGCTCTGCGCCTGCGCCGCCGCAGCCGCTGCGGCCTCCTCCTGCGCTTTCCTTTCCTCGTCGGCCTTGTTCTTCGCGTCGATGGAGGCGTTCACCTTGTCCATGGCGTCGGCGATGGCCTTCTCGTCGCGCTTGTCGATTGAGGCGCGCAGCAGGGCGCGAGAATATTTGTCCTGCACCTTGCCTTCGGAGGAGGAATACAATCGTTCGCCCTGTTCGACCGTATGGGCCAGCCGTGAGGCGAACACCGCGCCCGCCGCCTTCTTCAGCCGCGAGAGATTTCCCGTGTGCTTCTTTTCGATGGCTTGCAGCTTGGATGTGGTGGCGTTGGCCGTTTCCGTGTCCGTGGCGGCACATGCGGGGATTCGCTCGCCCTCGGAATATTGTTCGGCCAGCTTGTCGAGGGTTTCCAGGGTTTCCGGGTCGGCGAGCTTGTCGGCCGTGACCGCTTTCGCCTGTGCGAGCCGGTCGCCGTCGAGATATTCGACCAGCTTCCGTTCGGCTTTCTTCGCCGCAGCGTGGGCGGTGGCGCAGTCCGCCGTCGCCTGTTCCAGCTCGCGTGCGGCCGTGGCGGATTCATGCGATCTCCACGCGGACATGCCGGCGACCGTGACGCAGGCCGCGAGCAGGATGCCGCCCGCGGTCGTGGCTATGCGCCTCCATTCGCGCACGGGCATGGCGGCATCCTGTTCGCCGACCGGCGTGAGGTCGATCGTGTCGGCGAGATCGGCCGGCTCCACGGCACCGCCGACGTGCTGCGGTTCCGATGCCGGGGCATCGGCCGGGATATCATTCCCCACCGGATTCGAGGCCGATGGCAGCGGGCCGATCTCCCACGGATCGACGGCCGTGTTCGCCCGGACTTCGCTTCCGGCGTCGTCCACGCATCGCGCATCCGGCTCCGCTTCGGGCTCGGGTCCGGGTTCGGCCGGTGGCCGGCGTTCCGGTTCCGGTTCCTGTGCCGGTTCGATGGCGACGGCGGTGCCGGCGGCGACCATGGGGCCGATCTCCCATGGGTCCGTGCCGGAGGTGTTCATCGGTTCGGGAAGAGGCGCTGGCGGAGGCTCGGGCGGTCCGGCGCGGTGGCGGCCATGCCGTCGGCGGCGTCGGCCTGCCGTTCGCGCAGCTGCCGCTGTTCCATGACCCATGCGGGATGCTGGCCGTGCTCGTGCGCGTCCATGAGGCAGCGCGTGACCTCGCCCTCGGGCGAAACCGCCGCGAGCCGGCCCAGATGGCCGGTGAACGCGGCTTCGGGATCGCCCTGCATGAAGCTCATGTACGCGGCGGCCTCAAGCATGCCCTCCCTTCGCGCGGAATCCGGGATGCTGTTGGACAGCCGCCACAGCAGTGCGGGTATGTCCTGGTGGAACTCGCTGTTGGCTATCTCGCGCACGTTGTAGTCGGCCTGGTACCACGGTTTGACCTGGCCCGAGGCGAACAGGGGTATGGCGTGCGGATCGTGCTCGGCGACCATGAGGAAACGGGCGCGTTCCAGGCCCGGCGATATCAGCTTGGCGCACACGGCGTCGCGCAGCCCCGTGTCGCCGGACAGCGATGCCAGCAGTCCCGCCGTGGCATGGTCCTTTTCCGCGTCCGCGCCGATGCGGTATTGTCCGGCGCGCAGCGAGTCGAGAAAATCGAATACGGCCAATGCGGTTTGCCTGTCAGCCATGTGCAACCTCCAGAGGAATGATGATGGTGCGAACAATGTCAGAGTCGATGATGCGTCGGGTCGCGGGCCGCTGCGGGGCGCACCGTCTACAGGCCCCATCGGGAGCACGGCTCCACGGATCCACGGGTCCACGGGCATGGGAAAGGCCTTCCGCCGGGAGAGGCTGGCGAAGGGCCTTTCCCATGCCCGGAACCCGTCGTCGTAACGTCTCCTTCGATCCTCACGCATACGAAAGAACCGCACCTCCGATCATCGAATCTGAATTTCTTCAGTCCAACAATCGGGGTGCGGTTCAGCTTCGGCCGAGAGGGAGGACGTCACCTTGCAGCCGGTGCAAAAGAAAAGGCCGGGCGGGGAATCAGCTCCCCTGCCCGGCCTTTCTACTGGCCTACCGTGGCTTTACTTCCTGTGCCGCGCGGTCTCGGTTTGGTTTCCGCGACGGCGGAACAGCATCAATCCCACTCCCAAGAGCGTGAACGCGGCCAACGCCACGGTGGGCGCGGATACGCCGGTCTTGGCGAGTTGGCGAATCGTCTTCACGATGGCCGGGGTCGCCGGTGGAATGTAGGAGTTGGTGAACTCGGGTCGGGTTCCGGTGATGGTGACCATGCCGGGGGTCGTGGACGGCTTGTCCCCGACGGCATCCCCCTTGGTCTTGTCGGCCTTGTCGGTCGGCGTGGCGCTGGAATCCTTCGTCTTCCCGTCCGTCGGGTCGTATTCGACTTTGGCGGTCAGATTGCCTTGCAGGTCGTCGCCCACGGTGACGGTCACGTGGTGTTCCGTCCTGTCGTAGGTGACGTTCTTCTCGCCGGTGTTCCTTTCCCGAATCACGTACCGGTGTTCGCCGCAATCGTCGATGCCGTTGTTGTCACGACCGTAGGTGAGAGGCTTGAACCGGATGTCGCCGTCCTTGTCGTTCCGTTCGGTGTCGATGACCTTGCCGTCCCTGTCCACGAGTTCGAACTCGAACTCGTCGGCCTTCAGCCCGCGTCCGGTCAGACGCTTGCGTGCAGTGAGTTCCACGAGCACGTTCTGCGGCTGGTACGTGTTAGTGAAGCGGATGCCGTCCTCGGAACCGTTTTCGGTGGAGTATTCGGTCTTCGCGGTCAACGTGTGACTGTCCGCATCCTCGGTGACGGTGACGGTGACGGTGTGGCTGGTGGTGTCGTAGGTGACGCCGCCCAGATCGCCGTCCTGTTCGGTCACGGTGTACGTGTACACGCCGGCCCGGTCGAACGTGAGCTTGTCGAATTCGAGGGTTCCTTCCCCTTCGCGGACGTCCGTCGCCTTGTCGGATTGCGCGTCGCGTGGAACGCGGGCGAACCGTTTGGTCTGGAGGAGGTTGCCGTCGGAATCCTTCAATTCGGCGGTGAACTCGCCATCGTTCAAATCACGTCCGGTCAGGTGCTTGTCCGCCTTCACGGTCACGTCAACGGGTGTCGGCGTGTACGTGTTGTCGAAGCGGATGTCATTGGTCTGACTGTCGGCGGTGGCCGAGAGCATGCCGTCTCGGTCGGTGACGGTGACGGTCACATCGTATTCCTGAGTGGAGTAGCCGATGGTCTTGTCCGTTCCGGCGAGTTCCTTCACGTGATACGTGTATACGCCGGGCATGGTGTAGACCATTTGGCCGAATGTGAATCCGCTTCCCTTGTTGGTGACGGTTACTGTTCCGTTTTGGCTTCCGGCTGGCATTGGCATGTCGTTCATGCTGATGGCGTTGCCGTCCGAATCATGTGCGGATACCGCGTTCAACTGGAACTTGAATTCACCGTCTTGTGGAACGCGGCTGGTTGCCGTATCCGTGTTGACGATGTTTTTCACGCCGCTGATAGAGTATCCGACGTTCTTCGGACTGTAATGGTTGGTGAACGTGATGTTCTTGCCGTTAGCGCCGGTGGTCGGGGTGACGGTCTTGGACACGACGGCCAGCTTGCCCGTATGGTCAACATCCTTGACCACGTAGGTGATGGTCGCAACCGTCCCGTCCTTGGTGACGCCCGGAACGGTCGTATCCTGTTCCGACATGGTGAACACGTAGGTGCCTACGAGCGGGAACGACAGTTGGTCGAATCGGATGTTGCCCTGCTGGTCGTTCCGTTTCGTCTGGTCGGCGTTCGACACGTTGGCGGGCGCGGACTGTTGTTGGAGCATGAATGCGAAGTCTTCGCCCTTGAGCGTGTACTTGTTGCCCTTGGAGGAGGTCATCTTCTTCACTGCGGTCGGATTGTCCGTGGCGGGTTGGGCATGATACGTGTTGGTGAATTCCGGAATGTTGGTTCCGTTATCATACTTCACGTCGGCCAACAGTTGGCCTTCGCCGTTGTCGGTGACGGTGACCCTCACGTGATGTTTCGTAGCGTCATAGGTGATGCCGCCCCTGTCGCCTTGGACTTCGCTGAGCGTGTAGTCGTACACTCCCGTCTTCGTGTAGGAGATGGTGTCGAACAGGACGTCGCCCCGCTGGTCGTTGGTTTTCACCGTTCCAACCTGACCGCCTGTCTTGTCCTCGACGCATGTGAACTCGTATTGTCCGGCTTGCAGTTGGATGCCTGTATGGTCGGGGTCCGCGAGGGTCTTGTGCGCACGGAATTGCACGCTGACCGGCTTCGCCTGATACGTGTTCGTGAACTGGATGGCGTCGGATTGCACGCCGTCGCACGTCGTGTTGGCGGTGATGCGACGGGTGAACGTGGTCAGATCGTCGGTGACGGTGACGGTCAGGACCCACGTGCGGCTGTCGTAGGCGACTCCCGCATTGTCTCCCTTGCGTTCCTTGACCTGATACCGGTAGACCCCCTCCTTGGCGAAAGCGTTGGAGTTGATTTGGAGCGTCTGCGTCCTGTTGTCGGCGAACGTGATGGTGGAGGGCACCGCGTTCGCGGGCGCGCCGTCCAACGCGGTGATGTCCGCGACGTACCTGTCCCTGTCGGTCCAAGCGCCGTTCGGACGCCCGTCCAATACTTTGACCGCTTTGAATGTGGCGGGCGTGGCGAGCATGAGCGTGCCGCTCATGCCGTGGTCCTCGTTCGGGTCCTCGTACACGGCGGACGTCATCTCGTCCAACGCGGGGAACGGTTTCAGCGTGATGACGCCGGCGACCATGTTGCCGTGCGAATCGTTCTCCCGGTCGCTGTCGGAGTCGGTCGCTTCGGACGCTTCCTTCGCGTTTTTGACGGTGACGTTCTGCCCGTGCCAGGCGGTGCCGGTTTTCGGCGTGAACCTGAGCTTGAACCCGGAGCCTGCCGGAATGGAACCGATTTCGTAGTGGCCGTTCCTGTCGGTTGTGGTGGTGCAGGGTTTGCCGTTCACACTGGTGACTGTCCTGCCGTTCGCGTCCACCAGCGTGACGTTCACGTCGGGGAGGAGACGGTCGGTGTCCTCGCGTACGCCGTCATGGTCGAGGTCGAACCATGCGACGCCGTTGACCTTGCGTTCCACGACCTGCGTGACCGCGTCCACCTTGTTGTCGCCGTCCGCCCACCGGTTCACGTACATGTCAGACGCGCTGTTGCCTGTAGGCTTGATGCTCAGGATGAAGTCATAGCGGGCGTTGGCAGGCAGGCTTGGCGAGGTGAACGCCCATGCCACCGGCTTGCTGTAGCCGTCGGGGATGGTCACCTTGCCTGTGGTCGCATTCACCGTGGCTTCGGTCCATTGTTGGACCTGTTCGCGGGTTATCTTCGTCGCGTCCACGTTGCGCCACTTCTGGTCGGTGGTGAAGTAGACTTTGACGCCGTTCATGCTCGCACCCGCACCCGCCTTGACGGTGAGTCCGGTCAGAGTGTAGTCGCCGTGATAGTTGGACTGGTTCAAGCCCTTGTAAGGCATGATGTCCACCGCATACGGGTCGGTCTTCTCATCCTTGGAGAAGTTGCCCAGCATGTTCGTGTAGCCCAGCGGACGGTTGATGTCGTTCAGCAGCGGTTGGGCTCGGGTCGCCAGCGCGGACGCGCGCGTGCGGCTGACTCGTATCGTCGCGTCGGCTATCTGCGCTTTTGGAGCCAATGGGGGAGCCATGTTGCGTTTCGACTGGATGGTCGCATGGTTCGTGAACGAATCGTTGTTCCTCACGTCATGGTCGGGATCGGACGCGTCCCCGATGGTGGTGGAATAGTGGATGACGGTCTGCGTGCCGGAGTCGGCGCGCGCCCCGTTCACCCTGATGGTCATGGTGGTGCCGTCCTTGTTCACGACGATCGTCGGCGTGACGGGGGTGCCGCCGGTGACCGTGCCTTTGTCGGGCGTATGCTGCGAGTACTGGCCGCCGACCGTCATGGAACCGTCCACGTAGGTCAGGCCTTTGGGCAGCGTGTCGGTGATGATGTAGTCGGTCGTGTATTGTCCGCCGTCCGTGGTCGTGGACGTGTCGGCGGTGGCGGTGAGCTTCCAGTCCACCGCACGCTGTTCCTTGTCCAAATCGTAGACGGTTTTAGTGTTGCCGGCCTCGTTGGTCTGCGCGACCTGTTTGGCGATGTGCGGTGTTTCGCCGGCTATGTACAGGCTGTCGCCTTTCAGGAAGTCGGCGGTGTCGCCGCCCTGATAGACGCCGTTTTCGTCGAACGTGGCGGGACGGTACGTGTCGCCGCTATAGGTCAGGTCGGGTTTCACGCTGTTCGCGTATTCGGGCAGTCGGGTGGCGAGACTGTCGGACCATTGCTGCCATTGCGTGTCCGGCGCGTCCGCGTTCAGGTTCGCGGTCCGGGCGAGGCTGTTGCGCGTCCAGTAGGCGGTTTCGGCGACGATGGGTGCGACCGTGCCGATTCTCGCGGTGTCGAGGATGCGGGCGGGCAGGGCGACGAGGGGCGTGAATGTTCGGTTGAAACTCGTGCCGGTCGGGTCCACCGTGTTGTGGTCTTCGAACAGCATGCCGACTATCGTGCCATGCCGTTTCGCCTCGTTGAGGGTCGGATAGTAGTCGAGTCCGCTGATTTTCGTGTCGCGCTGCTCCCTGTAGTCCTTCCAGTTGGTGCCGTCTTTTTTGACGGCATACCAGTAGGGGATTGCGTTCCTCCGTTTGGCTGCCCTCGCGCCCCACGTGAAAACGTTCATGGGGATGGTCGGCTGCGTGTCGGGATGGTCGTCCACCGGTTCGATGCTGTTCGGGTCGAGTTTGACCAAACCCATGCCCATCACTTCGGCGTCGCCTTCGGAGTTGATGATGATGTTGTGGCCTATTTGGAGGCGTAGTTTCGACCCCTGTATGAGACTGTCGGACCCGTTGCCGTAGTCGGGTTGCGTCCAGTCGCCGCTCGTGCCCGCATCGTTCCATGACATGCTGTTGCTCCAGTGCGTGTATCGGATGCGCGTACTGTACGTGCCCGGCATGCGGACGGTCACGGCCGAACCCGCATGGTCGTCACCGGTGGAGGCCTGATTCGAATTGTCTTCCGCCGTGGCGAGACGGTCTCCGCTGACGCCGGTGGCCGTCAATCCCATGTCGTCCATGGTGATGTTGGCCGTCTGGTCCACGTTCCCGTAATATTGCGCGACGGTCCGGCCGTCACGGCTGGTGGGCGTGACGAACTGCAATACGTCCGTGTGGATGGCTCCGACCTGCATGGTGGAGCAGTCCGACGTCATGTAATCCGTGCTGCATTTATTGTGTGTGCCGTTCAGTTTATTGTGGATGGGGAAGGCGGACGTGTCGTAGCCGTCGAACGAGACGGTCACGTCCGTGCCCTGCCCGCCGGTCGTGGTCGTGACCGTCGTGTCGCCACGCGCCACACGGTCGTTCCCGTCGGCATGGTCGGCGACGCCCGGAGCCCGATACCGTAGGTCGCCCATCCATGCGAACGTCCGCCCATACTTCGAATCTTCGTTGTCGATATGCCCGTAATCGTAGAGCAACGGCTGCCAACGGCGTTCCATCGGATGCTTCGTCCCGGCCTTCGTATCATCCGAATACTGGTTGGACAAGCGAAGCCTATAGGTGATCCTGCCGGACGGGGCCTCCAAACCCTTCAACCCCTTCGTCCGGTCGGGCCAACGCATCTCCGTGACCAATGCGATGCCCAAACCCAAGCCGGTCACCTTGCCCTCCGTCCTGTTGGGCGCGTTCGCCGCACCCGAGGAGAAGTCGAACACGCCCCTGTCCACGTTGCCGTAGTTGACCATGCGCACGTTCAGGTTGAGTTTCGCGCTGACGGTCACATCCTCCGGCGTGTCCTCTGCCCGTTTGTGCGTGCCCGTGTTCGTCGGGTTCGAGGCGTCCCATGCGGTCCACGCCTTGACGGTCGGATGGAACCGGTAGCCGTGGGGCGCGCCCTTGACGGCGACCGACAGGCCGATGGAACCGGTGCCGGGGTTCACGGTCGGCGACTGGCTGGTCGGCTCCAACAGGCGGTAGCAGGTGTACACCTGCGTGACAATCCCGTTGATGGTTTCCGTGGTGAGTTTCGGCTCGTAGCCGGGCGTATGGTCCACCCAGCCCATCTTCTCCGCGTCGAACGTGACCTTGTCCTTCGGGTAGGGCAGTTCGAACCGGAAGCCGACGCGCGTGCGCCGATAGTAGTCCATGGTCGAGTCGGGGGTGAGCGTGTACTCGTAGTCGTAGGTCACCGTATCGTACGAGCGGACGATGTCGTTTGTCTCGTCCTTGTCGTCGCCGCGTTCGTTGTCCGCGTCGAACGGCGCGGTGCCGGTGATGCGGTCGATGAGCCTGAGCCTGCTCACGGCGGCGCTGTCCGTGTCGAGCATGTCGTGGACGGTCACGTCCGGCGCGGCCTGACCCGCATCCGCCTGCGGAGCGGATTGCGCGGGCGCACCGGTGCCGGATTGTTCGTCCGCCCCGGTTCCGGCCTCGTCGCCGGAACCGGCGTCGGGTTTCGTCGCGGCCTCGTCGCCGCCTGTGGCCGTCTTGTCGGGTTCGGCTTGGATTCGCGTGGACGTGCCCATGGTCGTATCGTCCGCATACGCGGCGGACACGGCCGACGTGCCTGAGCCGAACAGCGTCGCGGTCGCGAGTATGAGCGCGGCGACCTTTCTCAAACCGGGTTTCATCGTCTTTCGGTTCCTTTCGGGGATGTGCCGTGACAAGTGGAGGGAAGTATGAATACGGCTGTTTTAATGGTGTGGAGGATGGGTCCCAAGTACGGTTTGCAGGAGAGTTCCCGGGACCCGTCCCCCGGCTCACGCCGTCCGACCGTCTCCGGTCGGGTGGCGGTGATTCGTCGGGGAGGGCGAAGTCTGTGGTTCATTCATGTGAAGTCAATGGAGGGCGTTCCGGCCGTCATCGGACGACGAGGCCGGAACGCCACGGGGTCACTTGCCCGCGTTCACGGCCGTGTGGCGGCCGGAACCCTGTGCGTAGTGGCGCTTGCGGAACACGAGCAGGGAGCCGCCCGCGAGCAGCACCGCCAGGGCGCCGCCGGCAAGGCCGAGCACGGCCGTGCCGGTGGAGGCCAACGGCTTGGCACGGTATCCGTTCCAGTCGTCGGTGTTGCTGGTGACCTGGGTGTCGGCGCACAGCTGCTTGCCGTCGATCTCGGTCACGTCGCCGGTGGAATATTCCGGATCGGTGTCTTCGCCGCCGTCGGTCTTGTCGTTGAACGGGTCGCCGTTGGACGGCGCGCATTCCACGAGCGGGGTGCCGGTGACGATGGCGCGATCCGTGTGGGTATCGCCTTCCTTGACGCCCTTGAGCGTGCCGGTCACGCTGACCGATTCGCCCGGCTTGAGCACCAGGGTGTCCCAGTCGGCGGGATAGGTGAGCGAATCCATGTCCACGTGCGCGTCGCCGACGATGGTGGAGTCGGCGAGGTTCAGGTCGCTTGCCTTGAACCATGCGCCGTCACCGGTGGCCGGGTCGGTCTTGGAGGTGTTCGTGATGATGAACGTGATGCCGATGCTGTCGGCGTCCATCTTCAGCGCCTGCTTCGGGTCGTCGCGGTCCGCCTGCTCCTGGCCGTCCTGCTTGAGGGTCGGGGTATCGACCTTCTCCAGGTGGATGCTCGGGGTCATGTCCGGGGTCTTGGTGACGACCTTGTTGGATTCGCGCGGCTGGCCGTTGATGGTCTCGGTCCACGTGTTGGGCACCTCGTCGGCCACGGCGATGCGCTTGCACTGGAGGTAGAGCACCCAGCCGGCCTCGTGCTCGTTGTCGGCGCTCACGAGGTCGAGGTAGGCCTGGGTCGCGTCGGCCGTGACCTTGCCGTTGTCGTCGGCGTCCACGGTGAACAGGTTGCCGCCGAACTTCGAGGAGTCGAAGCCGCTGCCCGCGATCTTCTCGCCCCTGGCCGCGAGCACCTGGCCGTCCCTGTACAAATCACGCGAGGCGTAGACGGCCCAGTTGCCCAGGTACTGGTCGTACTCGGTGGCCAGCTGGTCCGTGCCGCCCCAGTCCGTGACGGTCTGGTAGGCGCGGTCCGGGGGCAGGATGCTGGAATCCAGTCGGTAGAGGAACGTGTGATTCAGATACACGCTCTTGCCGTCGATGCTGTCGCCGCCGACCTTCACGGTCACGTCCTTGGTCGGGTTGATCTCCTTCAGCGGGTTGGTGACGGTGTTGGTCTTGTCGCGCTTGTCGTTCGTGACCTGCGTGGCGGTGTTCTCCACCGTGTGGCCGTCCTTGACCTTGGTGACGGTCATCGGCATGACCACCTGGTAGGTGTGGCCCAGCAGCGACTGGTCGATGCTCGGGTCCTTCAGCGGGTCGTAATCCTTGTCGGACTTCTCGCTGTAGGCCTTCAGGTCGTCGGGCTGCGGGTCGCCGGGCACGGTCTCGCCGGTCGCGGGGATCATGGTGTCAACGGTTTTGGCGAACGTGTAGAGCACGCCGTCCTTGTCCTGGATGTTGAACTCGCCGGTGCGGTCCCTGCCGGTCTCGTCAAGGATCTCCACGTGCTTCGCGTCGAGGGTCAGGTACTCCTGGTCGTAGTCGTCCGTCATGCCCAAGCGCCATACCTTGTAGGCGGTGTCGGTGAGCCTGGAGGCGTCGATGTTGACGCGGTAGTACACCTTGTCGCCCAGCAGCGCGGTCTTGCCGTCGATGCTGATGGTCGGGTCCTTCTGCGTGTCCTGCTTGGAGGGCTTGATGACCGGCGGCTCGTTCTCGACCTTGTTGGACGGGGTGACGCCGTTGTTGACGGTCAGCGCGGCCTTGTTGCCGACGGTCTTGTCGGTGGGCGCGTCCTCGTTCACCTTGGCCTCGAAGCGCAGCAGCACGCGCGGGTTGGAGCCGGCCTTCCAGTTGGCGGCAACCCAGTCCTTGGTGAACGTGGCCTCGAACGAGTGGTTGGCTTCGTCCCACTGCACCTTGTAGGCGCTCTTCGGGATGATGCCGCCGGTTCCCAGGTCGGTGATCTCCAGGGTCTGCTTGTTCGCGGTGGTGTACTCGGAATAGGTGTCGCTCAGCTTGATGGCGGTCACCGAATATGCCTGGTCCGCGGGGATCTGCGGGTCCACGCGCACGGTGTATTCCACGGTCTGGCCGGGGAACACGGTCTTGGTGTCGATGCTGGACTGGTCGCCGCCCTGGGAGGATTCGGCGATGACCTGCTTGTGGATCGGGGGAACGGTCACGCAGATCTTCGGCGTGTTGGTGTCCACCGTGCTGCCGCCGACCGTCTGGCCGCCCTTGTTGTCGAGGTCGTCGCCCTTCGGGTCCGCGCACGTGTTGAGCTCGTCGCCCTCCGCCTTGCCGTAGGATTCGAGCAGCTTCACGGTGTCGAAGTTCACGTCGAACGGGATCACGACGCTGATCTGCTTCGCGGTCTCCAGGTCCTTCTGCGCGGCCTCGTAGGAGTCCTTCGCGCTGACCGTGACCTTGGTGCCCTCGGCGGTGATGTCGAACTGGTCGGTCACGTCCCTGCCGGTCTTGTTCAGGTCGTTGACGCCGGCGTTGGCCTCGTCGGTGGTGTCCTGCTCGTAGACCTTGATGTTGGAGGTGTCCTTCAGGTCGAGGATGCTATCGACGTTGGCGAAGTCGTCGGTCCACGCGATCTCGGGCACGCGGCCCAATCCTGTGGGCAGGGTGCCGGAAACGACCGCCGCCACCTCGTCGCCGAGACGGTAGTACTTGTCGTCGCCGCCCACCTTGTCGGTCTTGGCCGGATCGACGGTCAGCTGCCACTTGCCGCCGACCTTCATGGCCCACGCCTTGTTGGGGTTGGGCGTCCACACGAACACCGGCGGCTCGTTGGTCGGTCGGGTCTCGTTGTTCCACTTCTCGTACGCCTTGTTGGTCAGCTGGATCTTCTTGCCCTCGGTGGCACCCTTTTTGATGGTGCCCGTCAGGTAGAACCTGACCTTGCTCGCGCTGTTCCTGAACATCGTCTTCGCGATGTAGGCGGACTTCGCGGTGGCGGTCGCGGTCCCGGCCTTCCGGTCGATCGCGATGGTGAAGTTCGCGGTCTCGTCCTTGCCGTCGACGAACACCTTGCCGGACTTCCAGTCGATCCACTGGTTCGAACCGGTCAGATCATCGGTGATGGAATAGGATGCCAGCGGGTTGAGCAGGTGCGCGGGGATGCTGCCGTTGACGACCACGCCCACCTGGTCGCCCACCAGGAACGTCTTCTGATCGACGCCCTGCTGGTTGGTCCATTTCTTGTCCTCGGCCACGAGAGCGCCGGACTCGTCCAGCACCCACACCTTGTCCGGGGTCGGCGTGACCTTGCCCACGCTGTCGCTGTTGCCGGTCTGGCAGTCGGCCAGGCTGCCGGTGCCGTTGTCGCCGTTCCAGCACGCCACGGAACCGTCGTTGATCTTGTAGTCGCCGCCGGTGGGCTTGGCCGACTGTGGCACGTTCAGTGTGTAGAGGCCGGAATGCGGGGCGGTGGCGTGCGCCTTGACCACGCGCTTGCCATCGATGGAGTCATCGATGGAAATGTCCGCCGGCACGATGTTGCCGTTCGCGTCGGTCACGTTGACCTTGCTCACGTCGTCCTTGTCGGTGCCGCCGATCACCACGTCCCTGGTGTCGATCGTGTCGTAGATCCAGAACTTGCCGGAGGCGTTGGAATGCGCTTTGATGTGCGCCGTATACAGCGAACCGGAGGCGATGGAGTCATTGCCGTCCTGCACCGTGTCGCCGGCCTCGTTGGTCAGCCATTTCGACGGCGGGGTGGGGTTCTTCTCGCCGGACTCCTTGGCATCCGACTCTCCCTTGTGGGAGACCGCCTCGGCCATGTTGCCCTGCTTCGCCACGTCAACGTCCCACCAGCGCTTGCCCGCAGGCCACGACTCCCACGAGGCGTCCATGTCCTTGAAGGACGCGCTCACTGTGGCGCTGCCCTTGTTGGATGCGGTGAACCGCTTCGCCACCGTCTTCTCGGTGCCGTCGATGCCGCGCCAGTGCAGGGTCGCGGTGCCGTTCACGTTCTCGGTCTTCGACCCGTCGCTGGACAGGGTGATCGTGTCCGAGGCGTCCTTGGTGTCGCCCGACTGGCCCGACATCTCCGCAGCCTGCGTGCTCACGCTCAAGTGATAGTTCGGCTGCACCGGCTCGTATTGGTTCAACATGATGACGATCGCAACCGGGCTGTTATTCCACTGGGAGGCCGCGATCGAGTCCACCGAACGCTCAGGAGCATCAGAGAAACCGTCGTCAGTGTCATAAGACGCACCATTATTGTGGTATTTAACCGGTGCGATGTTTTTGTTCCATGCGTCGCTCCAATAGGAGGCGGTGGCGAAGCCTTCGCCGGAATAGGAGTGCGTGGTGGGCGTGGCGACCACGCCGACGGCGACCATGCGGCAGTTCGCGGTCTCGCCCGGATGCTTGTCGTTGAAACGGGCCACGCATTCATTGTTGGCCATCGTGATCGCGGTGTTCGCCTTCTCATCGGCCCCGCCGTTGTAGTTGTTATAGGTCGCGCCCATCTTCGCCACGGCCTTCTTGAACGCGTCAAGGGTAGCGCCGCCGAAACCGCCGTTGTTGTTGTCCTCATAGGCCCAGCCGATCACCGAGCCGCCGACACTGCCAGCCGAGCCGGGAGCCCAGCCGCCGCCGCCGTCGGCCATCGCGGTGGCCGCGACCATGCCGCCGCCTGCCAGCGTCGCCACCGCAGTCAAAGCGGCCACTGCCACGCGCAGCCCCTTCCCGTTGCGGGCATCAGCCCGTTTCCTCTCGTTGAAAACCATAGGGTTTCCTCCTGTTAGATTCTTGTTTCCGACCGGCCTAAAAGCCGGTAGCCGGAGTCCGGAAAACTTCGGCCACAAACCATTAGAACCCCATTTCGGCCGGTCCAGTTTGGACATTTTTTCCGATCAGTTACGCGAGATATTGACCACGAGGAAGGGAAACGCCTAAAACGCATGATTCGGGGTATTTACCGAAATACCGAAACCGGTAAAATCGGTGCATACCGAAGCGAATGATAAAAAAACTCGCCCGAACGAATCGGACGAGTTTCATGCCTGCATGTCAGCAAGTCAGACGCCGCACACGCTCTCCGGGCAAGTTCCGCCCGGAGTAGCAGCTCCATAGCCGCTGCTGTAGCCGAAGCTCCCGCCGTAGGAGGAACCGGCGGAGCCGCCTGTGGAACCTCCCGTGGTGCCGCTTCCGCCACCAGTGGAGCCTCCGCCGTAGGGGTATGAGGGTGTCCAGGATTGCTGGGGCTGAGACTGCTGATAGTTGTACTGCTGTTGTTGCGTCTGGGCGTTCGCAGCGGCGGCGGCTTCCTCGGCGGCTTTCGCATCGGCCTCGGCCTGGGCCTTGGCTTTCGCCTCCTCGTCGGCCTTCTGCTTCGCCGCGATGGAATCGTTCACCGCCTTGGATGCCTTGGCTATCGCGGCCTCGTCCTTGGCTTCGATGGCCTTGGACAGTTCCTCGCGCGTCTTGTCATCCTGCACGTTGCCGTTGCTGGACTCCAACAGGGTTTTCGCCGTGTCGATGGTCTTCGCCAGCTTCGAGTCGTTCACCGCGTCCACCGCCTTCTTCAGGCTCCCGGCGTGCTTCTCGTACCATGCGGCCGCATCGTCCAGTTCGTCGATCGCCGTTTCAAGCCCGTCCTTGCCGTCGGCCACGCAGCCCTCGTATTCCGGCGCTTCCACGTCCAGCGCGGTTTTCAGCGCGTCGAGGGTCTTCGCGTCCTTCACCTGATCGGCCTTGACCTCCAGCAAGTCGGCCGCGTCGCCGTTGACGAGCGTGTTCCAGTCGTTCATCGCGCCGCGCGCCGCGTCGGAGGCCGTGGCGCACGCGGCCTTCGCCTCGGACAGTCGGCGGTCCGACCATATTTTCCATCCGATGCCGCCGGCCACCACAAGCGCCAGCGCGCACAGGCCCGCGACCAGCGGCACCAGCCACTTCGGCCGAACACGCCTCGACTCCTCGACGGCGGCGGTTTCTCCGTTCGTGGGCGGCGGGGTGTTGGTTTCCGTTTCCTGTTCCGTTTTCATTCGTGTCCTTTCATCGTTCGTTTCGGTATGCACCGATTTTACCGGTTTCGGTATTTCGGTCATTCTCTGTCGGAGCCGGGGTTGCCGGTTTCCGCGCGTTCATGCCGCCGCCGGTGGCGCTCTGCACCGTTCCGGTTCGGGCACCTGCTTGTTTCGCACGGCGTCTCGCGTCATGCGAGATAGGCTTCGAGCGCGAGGTCGATGACCTCCTGGATGCGCATGTCGTGCGCGGCGGCGTAGGTCTTGAGCCGCCGCCGCGTTTCGGGCCTCATGCTCACGCTGGTCTTGGACCATTCCCCCGTCTGATCGGAGCGGAAGACGTCGGCCATGCCGGAGACGCTGCGGGTGCGGGCTGCGGGCCTGAAAGCCATGTCGAGGTTCCTCATGCGCGCGCCCCCATCGCTTCGACGATCTCGCCGAGCACCTGGGGGTACTCGTGGAGCTTGTCGGGGGAGTGCCCCATGCCGGCCTTGATGTCCTGCCGCTTGCACACAACGGCGTCGAAACGGGGCGTGCCGGCCTCGTCAAGAGCGGCGACGGTCGCCTGGAAGGCTCGGGTGCGGGGTTCGGCGCGCACGATGAGCACCGCACCGGGCTTGCCATCGGGAATCGCGTTCATCGTCGCCCACGCCTGCTGCAGATCAATGGGCGAATCGGAGGTGGGCACGACCACGAAGTCGGCGGCCTTGACGCTTTCCTCGAACAGCCGGCCCTGCGGCGGCGCGTCCACCACAGCGAAGCCGCCATGCCCGGCACGGGCCAGCCGCTGGAGCGTGCTCAGGTTCGCCGGCATCACATCGGTGCCTGCGGGCCACCCGCCGTTTTCCTCGGCCATGTCCCTCCACAGGCTCGCGCTGGACTGCGGATCCGCATCGAGCACCGTGGCCCCCTCCTCGAAGCGCCGCGCGTATGCGGCGGCGAGATAGATGGCGCTTGTGGTCTTGGCGACGCCTCCCTTGGCGTTTGCGATGGTCACGATCATGGTTGTTTCTCCTATCGGTATTTCGGTGTTGGATTCGTATCGGTATTCCGGTTTTTCGGTATTCCGGTTTTTCGGTATTCCGGTTTTTCGGTATTCCGGTAATTCTGGCGTGGTCAAAACAGGACGCCTTGGATGGCCGGCGGAACCGGCGTCGCGTCGGTGAAGCTCGGCGCGACAGACAGGCGTTCACGTTTGCGACGTTGCAGGCGCTTGCGCTGCCGCCAGTCGCTGGAGTCCGCCAGTCTGGTTCGGTCGGCCCAGTCCGGATGCCTTTCAAGCCAGTCGCTCACCCGTTGCGCGGGCATGTCGTGCAGCTGGCGCGCCGTGATGCCGAGGTCTCGGCAGACCAGTTTCGAGAGTACTGTGCGACGCCTGTAGTCAAGACCTCCTATGAGGTTGCGGTCCTTCCATCCGCCGACGAGACTGTCGGCGATGCAGGTGGTTCGCAGGGGGCACGTCTCGCACACCCTGCGCCCGAGCGCGCGCTTCTCGGCATCGACGACCTCACGGCCTCCCACCGTAATGGTCGCCCACATGCGATCCGCGAGGTCCGGGTCTTGCCGCGCGATCTTCGCGCAGGGAGCCTGGGCCGTCATGATCCCGCCCTCGCCCCGGCGAACATGTGCCCGCCGTTCGCCTTGCGTATGTCGGAGAGCCGGCGCTCCATCTCCTCGCATCTTGAGCAGCTTGACCGGTTTCCGATAGTCCGTGAGGGTCGATGCCAGCATGTTCCTCGTGGTCATCGGCTTGTTGATCTCCATGATTCCTCCTCGGCGGGCGCGGCGACGGCCACCAACAAGCCTCACAGACGACACGCCGAACCACGGAGCATGGCGTCTACAAAAAATCCGGAAGTATTTCCCGGCAATACGGGTACACGGGAATAAGGGAATACAGGTTCGCGGGAACATGTCCCTTCCTCACAAAATCCATGAAAAAAGGCCCGCACCGATTCCCCAGTGCGGGCCACAAACAGCCAATCATCAATCAGTGCTGAATAAGATTGTTCGGCGGAACATAGCAGTCCTCAGTGCAGCCGTATGCGCCGTTGAGGTTCGGCTTTGGGGCGGAGGCGGCGGCCGGGCCGGAGCCGCCCGATGTGGTGCCACGGTATGTGTTGGAGCCGGAAGTGGAGCCTTCCGTGCGCCTGTACGCGCCGCCGGAGTAGGAGGAGACGCCGCTGTAGGTGGATTGGGCCTGCGCCTGAGCCTGGGCTGCCGCTGCTGCCGCTGCGGCGGCTTGCGTATCCGCGTCCGTCTTTGCCTGGACGCTCGCGTTCACGCCGTTGATGGCATCCTCCAGCGTTTTGCGCGCTCCGTCGATCTTCGCCGGATCGTTCCCGTCCTTCAGCCCGTTCGCCGCGTCGATGGCGTTCGACAATGCGTCGCGGGTGGCGTTGTCCGCGACCTTGCCGTCCGAATCCGCGAGCAGCCTCGACGCCTCGTCCAGCTTCGCCGTCAGATTCGTTTTCGCGGTCTCTAGGGTCTTCGCGGCCTTGGATTCGATGACGGCCCTCACCGCCTTCGACAGGCTCTGTTCGTGGGTCTTGTACCAGTCGGCCTGTTCGCCCAGCTTCACGGTGGCGGCATCCAAGCCCTTCGCGTCCTCGGCCACGCAGCCCTCGTATTCGGGTGCCGAGGCCTTGAGCTCCTTGCCCAATGATTCGACGGTCTTCGCGTCCTTGACCTGTTCGGCCTTGACGGCGGCGGCATCGGCCGCATCCCCGTTGAGCAGCGCGTTATACTCGTTGGCCTGGCTGCGCACGCCGTCGGCGGCGGTGGCGCACGCCTCCTTCGCTTCCGCGAGCTTCGCGCCACGGTACATGTTCCAGCCGACGACTCCCGCCACGACCAGCACGACCGCGCAGACGACGGCGATCAGGGGCAGCAGCCACTTCGGCCGCTTCCTTCCGTCCACGCCGCCACGGGCCTCCGCAACGTTTGCGGCAGCGGTTTCGACGGGTTCGAGGGCTTCCGTCTTGTCGATCTCGTTCTCGGGGTTCATTGTCGTTCTCCTTGTTTTGATTGTCGTCTCAATTTCGTCTCTCATCGCAGCGTCTCCCGCGCGATGTCGAGCAGCCGCCCGTCGCGGCCGGGTTGGGCGTCCGCTGTGTGGGGGAGCCAGTCCTGATCGACGTCGAGGGTCAGGTCATCGAAGGCCTGTTGCCCGTCATCGCGGCCCAGCAGGCCGCGTAGCCTGAACGTCTCGTTCATGTGCTGTCCGTCCCATTCGATGCGCCGGGCGTACAGCAGGAAATCCAGAGTAAGGAACCCCGGCCCGGCCTTGTCCACCTGCACGTACCGGGAGCGCGTCGGCGCGAGCCTCACCCGCGGCACGCCTTTCAGCCGTTCGTGCAACGGGCTGTCCGGCACGATGTAGCGTTTGACCAGGTTCTGTCCGCCGGCCGCGAAGAACAGCATCTGCGGCAGATTGCCGTAGGTCGCATCGTAGTAGCGCCATCCCTGGTCGTCCCGCCATTTGCGAAGCATGTCACGGGCGGCCCCCGGCCCCAGATGGATGCCGGAGAACCGTTCCCACGCCAGCGACACCCGGTCGAACTCACCGCGCATGAGACCATACAGGGCCCGCCCGGTCTGGTCCTTCGGATGACGTCTCGCTCGGGTGTCCGTCCGATGGTTCGGATCCGCATACGGGCAGTGCAGATAGGCGTCCTCGTCGTAGCGGCACAGGCCCGGCACGTCGCCCCGGTGGTGCCGCCCGTAGGGCCGGCGCGCACGGCTTTCCTCCTGCCGGCGGAACAGGCCGACGATCTGGATGGGATTGTCGCACAGCGGGCACACCGCGTAGTAGGACGGCCCCTTGTCGCCGTCACGACGCCACGGGGCCACGCCGCCGGTGCACCCCATGTATGACTCCTGGCTGATCACGATGCTTTCCGCCCTTCCCGGCCATGCCTTGAACACATCCATAGCCAGCTCCCCTCGCCGCGCATCGTCGTCATCGATACCTCCTGTTGATATTAACCCACCAATCCGCCGGCAGCTCGGGCACCGCGCCCTCGCGTTCGGCGAACGCGAGGCACGCGAGCACCGTGCGCAATCCCAACGGGAACTCCCGCCGTCCCTGACGCATCAGGAACGTCCAGTCCTCCGTGCACTCCTCGCAATCCGAATGGTCCATGACCCCGCGACGGGCCAGTGCGGCCCGCTCCTCGATGTCATCCGTCATCATCCACTCCTTCTTCCGTCTTGCTTCGCCTCGGCCCTTGCGTCCGCCGCGTCGAGGGGAGGGCAGTCGCATTCGATCCATGCCGTGAGCATGTCGCGGATGGTGGTGCCGCGTCGCACGGCCTCGGCCTTGAACCGTTTCTTGAGCATGGGGTCGAGCTCCACCGTGATCTTGGGCAGCTTGACCGGTTTCTTGTAGTCGGTGAGGGTCGATGCCAGCATGTTCCTCGTGGTCATCGGCTTGTTGATCTCCATGATGTTGTTCCTTTCCGTGTCCCCGTATCCACGGGTTTGCGTGGACACGGGTTTCCGGGTTTCCGGTTCTGCGGGTGTCAGGCGTTGAATGCGTCGCTGAGTTCCTTGGCGATAAGCCCGTAGCCCGAGGCGGACGGGAACCGGCCCTCGTCCGGCGCGAGGCGCATGGCCTCCTTGTACGGGATGGTCTCCCTGCAATGGGCCAGTCCGTTCTCGGCCAGGAACTCCTCGGCGTGCCTGAGGCTGCGCGTGCCGTAGCGGGTCTGGGTCAGCAGCACCGAGGAGGGCTTGTTGATCTGCCGGATGGTCTCCAGCATGCGTTCCAGGTCGATGGGGCCGGTGGTGGTGACGAGCAGCACGAGGTCGGCCGCGTCCACCGCCGCCTCCACCAGATCGGTCTGCAAGGGAGGCGTGTCGATCAGCACCCATTCCTCCTCGGCGGGCGCGGCGACGGTGAACCGGTTGACGACCTCCACCCCGAAGGGCAGTGGGCGGCCGGCCGATAGGGCCTTGTGCGCCCACAGGGTCGCCGCGCCGGACGGGTCGGCGTCGCGCACCGTCACGGTATGGCCCAGTCGGGCGAGTGCTTCGGCGGTGCCGATGGCGCTGGTGGTCTTGCCGACCCCGCCCTTGAGGTTGACGAAGGCCACCGTTTTCGTGTTCGTGGTCATTGGGATTGTTCCTTTCATTCGGGTTTCCGGCTTCCCGTGTCCACGGGTGCACGGTTCCACGGTTTGCCGCGTATACGGGTTTCCGGAATGGTTCGTCCTTATGGGGCCGGACCGGTTATCTGTATCGGATTGTCTTCAGAAGAGGGTGTCCTGCAAGGGCGGGGTGTGTGTGGCGGCGGTCGGGGCCTTCGCCTTGCCGGTCGAGCGTGTGGTGGCGCGCCATCGTTGCTGGCGCGCGTTGCGCTGCTCGGTCTTGCGGCGCTTGCATTCGCGTTCGCGTGCCGCCGCCACGATCTCGGGGTTCTCGCGGATGTACCGGGCGAGCCGCCGTTCGGCGGTCGGGTCGTCGGGGTCGAACCGGAATCCGGCCTCCCGCGCGGTCTTCAGCACCTGGCGTCGGGCCCTCAACGGCAGTCCGCCGTAGATGCCGTACTGGTCCCGGACCATGATGCCGAACGCGAGGCATTCGGCCCTGACCGGGCAGGCCTCGCAGATCCGCACCGCCGCGCGGCGCAGCTCGTATTGGGTTCGCTGGTTGGGCAGGTCGTCGGGCCCCCACATGCGGTCCGACCACGAGTCGGGGAAATCCGCGCATTCTCCCTTCAGGAACATGCCGGCACCTCCTTCGGCCCACGGCCGCCGATGAAACCGACACGTCCGGACGCCGGCCCGGTCCCGGACGGCTTCCGCTGCCCGAAGCCGTCGTCCTCCTCCTTGGATACCGCGTCCAGGAAGGCGCGGCCCGCCCGCAATGCCTCCAGCACGGCCCCGCGTTCGCCTTCGGCATCGTTCGCGGGGACGCGCTTCAACAGCCGGCGCAGGGTGCGTGGTGCCTCGAACCCGTCATTGCCCGCATCGACGTCGTAAGGGTCGAGCAGTTTCCACACGCGCCGGTCCAGGTCGTCCGGGATGCCGTAGTTCGGCACCTTCTCCCTGGATTCCGCGCTCGGCGGTTGCGCCGTTTCGCCCTTGTCGGCGATGACGCCGTGTTCGGCGAGCAGGCGACGCCCGTGGGGGTCGTCGGCCATCTGGAGGCATACCTGGTCCCAGTGCCGTGCGAGGGAACGCGGGCCGGTGAGCGTGCGACGCCAGAAACCGTCATACGGCTTGCCGGAAGCGTCGCCCTTGTCGGTCTTGGAAGGCGGCAGCGACACCCATTCGGCCACGGCCAGCACCAGTGGCATGCCGTGGCAGGCGATCAGCCGTCGGGCGGCGTCGAGTTCGCGTTTGCCGGGCCGGGCCAACGGTTCGGGCACCGGCATCGGCGGCATGGCGCGCAGCCCGTCCGCCATCGTGCGGCACACCGCCTCCGCGTCGGAACCGGCCTCGGCGGATTCGCTGCTCGGGGGTTCGGCTCCGGCGGCGTCGGCCCATGAACCGTCCTCGCGGATTCCGTCATCGTCCGGGGAGGTCTCTCCGCTTGCGGGGAGATGCCCCGTAGGGGCAGAGGGGTTATTACGTACTAGGGACGTACTGTAGCTCACCAGGTGAGCTGGGGGTGGGGTCACAGCTGTGAACCGTGGTTCACCCGTGAGCTGGGGTTTTCCCGTGTCCCCGTCGCCATAACCACGGTCCACATGTGAGCCGGGGTTTCCCTTCGCCCTGTTTTCCGTGGAAGGCCGTCCGCCTCGGGTCGAGTCGATGTCGTTCGAGTCGAAGAAGTCGGAATCGAGCTCCAGACGGTTCCCCAGGCACAGATCCCACACGACGGGCCGGTGCCACTCGCTGAAATGCCCGGCCTGGCGTTGGTCGCCGCGACGGATCAGCCCGTTCGCTTCCAGCCATGACAGGTGGCGTTTGACCGTGCTCACGCTGCACTTGCACCACGCGGCCAGCTTCCTGTGCGTCGGATGCGCGTTGCGCCCCTCGTCGTCGGCCACGTTCGCCAGACACATCAGCACGCGAGCGGCACCGTTGTGCCTGGCGTCCACGGGCGCGAACCTGAGCGCCCAATCGACCGCGTTCACGCTCATGCGGCACCCCCTCGGCGGGAGTCTTGCAGACGTGCGCGCAGCATGGGCACGCGCGGCACGGGAACGTCGAGCATCATCGACAGGTAG
>UMGX01038458.1_pt1 | contig 44832 bp, 33 predicted proteins | sample 1965411 | NCBI WGS metagenome assembly UMGX01 (sample SAMEA4836086, study PRJEB28245) | human gut metagenome | biome: gut microbiome; material: fecal sample | place: Denmark | collected 2008 | reverse complement strand
CATTCGTATCCATGGCTCCAGCCTAAAAAGCGCAACGGACACTCCGGCTCCGCCCTGCGGACGCACCACGAATGTCCGATTCTGCAGAAACGGACAAGCAGACGTCGAAAAGTATGCGTTACTTGTCCGATTCGGGAGAAACGGACAAGTAAACGTCGCAAAATACACTGCAGTTGACCGATTCACCAGAAACGGACAACGAACTGTCCAGATCCGACCTGCAGATGTCCAATTCACCAGAAACGGACACGTATGTGCCTAAATATGGGTCGCGGATGTCCGATTCGGGAGAAACGGACAAGTAAGCATTGTCAATATGACACACGTGTCCGATTCTGCAGAATCGGACGATACGTGGGGTCGGACGGTCAAGGAGCTATCCACGGGACGTGAAAAACTGGACAGCATGGCTAACACATCCAGAATGACGTCGTATCAGCGGCGCGAGCAGCTCATCGAAATTGGTCGTTCGCTGTTCGCGTCGAAGGGTTTCGAAGCAGTGAGCGTGGAGGAGATCGCCGCCACCGCAAAAGTGTCAAAACCCATTGTGTACGAGCATTTCGGAGGTAAAGAGGGCCTGTACGCCGTGGTGGTGGACCGCGAAATGCGCGCGCTCACCGACACCCTCATCAACGCGCTATCCGATCCGCAGGCGCATCCGCGGCAGATCGTCGAACGCACCGCCCTCGCACTGCTCACCTATGTCGAGGAGAACGCCGAGGGATTCCGCGTTCTCACCCGCGATTCGCCGAAAACCGATCCCGCGGGATCATTCAACTCGCTGCTCGGCGATATCTCCATCCGCGTGGAAGACATTCTCGCCGAAGCGTTCAAACGCCAGCATCTGCCGGCCAAGGGCGTGCCATACTACGCGCAGATGCTCATCGGCATGACCGTATATACCTGCCAGTATTGGGCGGACCAGCGCAGACTCAGCAAAGAACAGCTTGCCGCGCACATCGTGAATCTGGCCTGGCATGGCTTGAGCCGCATGGAAGCCAAGCCGGAACTGCGTTTCGAAAGCGACAAAGCCGCAAAAGAGGCGGAAAAGCAAGAAAGGCGCGAAATCAAGGAAATCGCGAAACGCGAGCGCAAGGCCGCAAAAGAAGCACAATCACAAAACAATACGGAAAGCCCAGTCGAGCAGAACGCTGAACAGAATACCGAACAAGGCGCAGCCGGAAGCCAGGACACACCAGCCGAACAGCAGCCGTAAAACCAGCCGCACCCAGTCATAGCAAGCATCGCAACCCACGCCAGCAGGCGCCAGACGCAGGAATCAAACAGTGCCCGTAACAGGGGAATCGTAAGCAGCGCAACAGCCGATAAACATCGACGAAAACTGACGAATCGTCAACAACGGTACCCTTAAGGGAAATTTCAGGTGCAGATTGCGCTATTCAGGGTGCCGATTGCGTACAAACCGTTCCTCTGAAGCGAACAAGGTGCTACGTTAGTTTCGTTACGCAGTGACCACGCGCCGCGCGCGGAAGGTCACCTCGGCCAACCAAGGAAGACTATGCAGGAGAAGAAGACGCTCACCTTTGTGGTGCCCGCGTACAACATGACCGAATATTTGGAACGATGCGTCATGTCGTTAATCGCAGCGAAGCGCAACGACGACATCGAAGTGCTGATCGTGGATGACGGCTCGTCCGACGGCACGCTGGAAATGGCGCAGAAATTCGAGGCCCGCTATCCGGGCATCGTGCGCGCGATTCATCAAGAAAACAAGGGGCACGGCGGGGCCGTCAATACCGGCATCGCGGCGGCAAGCGGCATGTATGTGAAAGTTGTGGACGCCGACGATTGGGTTGGCCCCGAATCGCTCGAACAGGTCATGGCCGTGCTGCGCGAGGAAGCCGACGCCGCCGAGCCGATCGACATGCTCGTCACCAATTATGTGTATGACAAGGTTGGCAAACGCAACAAGCATGTGGTGAACTTCCGCCATGCCATGAAGGCCGGCAAGCGCCTGACCTGGAACGATCTTGGGCATTTCGGCTTGGCTGAATACATTCTCATGCACGCGCTGACGTACCGCACCGCCGTGGTGCGAGAGTCCGGCATGCAACTGCCGGAACACACGTTCTACGTGGACTTCATTTACGCGTACCAGCCATTCCCTTGGGTGAAGACCATGAAGTATTTGGATACGCCGTTCTACCACTATTTCATCGGGCGCGACGGGCAAAGCGTGCAGACCGACGTGATGATCCGCCGCGTCGACCAGCTGCGCCTCGTCAACCAGTGCATGGTGCGTGCAACTCCGGAACACAACACGGTGCCAGACGGCCTATACCGTTATATGATCCACTTTCTGGCGATTGAAAGCTCCGTGGCAAGTGTGTTCATGATTTTGTCTCGCGATCCGGAAAATTATGAGAAGAAAAAGGATATGTGGGACGACATTAAGGCGTACTCCCCCACTATTTACAAGGATGTGCGCAAGAAGGCCATGTCTCGTGCGTTGAATTTGCGCGGGTCGATCGGTCGTTTCGTGATTCGCAAGGGATATTTCGTGGCGGAACACGTCGTCGGGTTCAACTGATCGGCGCCATCTGATCGGCGCCATCTGCCCTATATATGGCAGATTCGCGGGTCCGTCGGATGATATCTCGCTTATATATGGCAGATATCCTTGGTAACAAGGTGACTTAGAGGGTATATTTTTACCCCCGAAGTCGCCTTGCCTACAAGCACGAGTGCCATATATAAGCGAAATGCCTCATGTCAACTCTTCAAATCTGCCATATATAAGCAAGATATGGGCAAAAACTGACGTACGAGGATGCGGATGCAGTCGTGAGGCTGTTGGAAGCAACACCGACGCTTCCAACAGCCTACGTTCATGCGGAACCTCCCCGAGCGCGGAAACCTGGCCCATTGGGACGAGGTTTGCCGGATTTCGGGGCTTTACGCTCAGTTCCAGCGGTCGGACATGGCGAAACTGTTGTGCATGAGATTGCTGGACGTGTAGAGCACGTCGTTGAGCAGTTTCGTGACGTGAATGCGCAAATATTCCGCCATTTCTTCGTTGGACCGCTGCAGTCTGGCGATGGTTGCAATACTTGTATTTTCCGTAATCTCCGCGGCCTCTGCACTCTCTTGCGATTCGGACACGCTCGTTTGCGCGGACATCTCACGCAATTCGGCATCAGTACGTTCCACCAGACGATGGCCGTAAGCGCGGGCCGATTCCGCAAATTCTTCGATCGCATTGCTGGTTTCGTAGAAATGCGCGTCAGCGAGCGCGGCGATCAAACGGTTCGCCCAGTACAGATTGTCGGTCGAGACTTCCGGCGTGGTGTCGCGCAGGTAGGCGGGCGTATCGTTGACGTTCGCATAGAACGGCGTGGCCGCGGTGAAGGGGCCGGAACCGTACGAAATCCACATGATCGAACGGCTTGTCTCCGGCGCGTACGGGCGGATCTGCATGGCCACCATGTGCCCGGTGCGGTTGATGCCAATCGGACGGTAACGATGGCGGCTTTCCGACGTTCCGAGCGTGCCGTACGGATCGTAAGGGGTTCCCTCGAAGTGTGCGCTCATCAGGAAATCGACGTCTTCGAGCGTCACAGCGCTCTCAGGCACGCGACACCACGGAATATCGTCGGACGCGGGCGTGTAGCGGGCGGCCGGCGAATCCCAATCCTCGCTTGGATTGAGGTAGCGCTGCATGTACCAGGCACGCGGCGTGTTGTAGATATGGTCTTTGGTGGTGGCGGTACCGAAAGCCGTGCGCGGATTGAAATGGCTGTGGCCCAGCGCCGCGCCGCTACTGCTATTGCCGCCGCCGTTCATACTGGCGTCTCCGAAAGCGCTAGTCGGCTGGAATCCGAAGCCGCTACTCGCAGCCGCGCTCATAGTGCGGTCAAGGTGGTGCGCGTCCATGAATTCGCGCAGATCGGCACTGCACATGAATTCGCGTTGGACGTTGAAGGCGTCGTCGAAGTCGAAATCGTCAATGCCGAGCTGGTTGGGGATGGTCGCATAGCAGTCGTCCGGCACGCGGCGGGCGATCCAATGGTGCCCGCCGATCGTTTCGACATACCAGATTTCGTTTACGTCGGAAATGATGATGCCGTTCGATTCGTAGGTGCCGTATGTTTCAAGCAGTTCGGCGAGACGTGCAACGCCTTCGCGTGCCGTGGTGACGTAAGGCAGCACGAGGGTGATGATGTCTTCTTCTCCGATTCCGCCCGGGACTTCGGGGGTATTAGCGGCTTCGTTCGCCGGTTGCAGTTCAACGAGCGGATCAGCGGCTAGCACACGCTCGTTGACTGCGATGGTTTCGGTGGCGCTCATCGCCACATTGCGCTCGTTGACGCCCGCTTCCGCGAGAATTCCGCGATTTGGCAGCACGTTCGGCACAATGCTGTATCGGCATGGATTGTCGGGAAGATCGATTTCGACATGACTGAGCACACTGCGGTAATGCCGCGGTTGGTCTTGCGGTGCGACCGCAATGAATTTCTTGGGGTCGTAACGGCCGGAACCGGAATCATCGTCGCGTGCGATGATGGTGGAGCCGTCGTAGCTGGCTTTCTTTCCTACAAGAATCGTGGTACATGACATGCGTTCCACTGTACGAGCAGATATGCAGAAATGATGCTGCGATTCGCGGGAATTTGATGATATTTCGACGATGATTCGCGTTTTTCGTCACTTCCGACTTATTCGTGTGGCGTTTTGCGTAAATATGCTGTATACTAGCTCTCTGTTGCCCCTCTAGCTCAACGGTTAGAGCAGCGTCCTTTTAAGTCGTGGGTTGTGGGTTCGAATCCCACGGGGGGCACATGCGAAAAGCCTCGGAAGCCAATGTTTTCAACAGTCTCCGAGGCTTTCTTGTTTTTGCGGTCTAATGGGTCAAAGGCCGCAACCCAGCATTTACCCAGTACATTCACCGCTACAGGCATCGCAGACTCGACGTCATTCCATGACCGTCCGCAACGCATCTTGCGCCCATCCGACAGCATTAGAAACAGTTTCGACATGCGCGCGGGCGCGAATTCCGTGGTTTGGGGTACACTAGACATATTCGAACAAACGTTCGTATTTTGGGGAATTTTGGGGAATTCCCCACTATATACAGTGAGGAAACTCACGACACACCACTACCGGTAGTGTGTATGCTAGATAGTGGCTTGCGTAAGCGAGCATAACCGAAGAACGTGGCCGACACGGCTTTCACAGACGACGAAAGCCATTTGCATAGGGAGGAAATCGAATGACCGTGACCGTCTTCACCAATCCGAGCAACCCGCAATGCGAAGCCACCGAACAGGAGCTTGCAAAGCTGGGCGTGCGTTACGATACCGTCGACCTGACGAAGAACCCATCCACGTTCGAACAGATTAAAAACGCCGGATTCAAGCAGATTCCGGTAGTCATCTCACCAAACTCCTCGTGGAGCGGACACAGGCCAGATCTGATCCGCCAGCTCGCACAAAGCTTCGCCGCATAAGCAAGTAGAAGTCGCAGTGCACCGAGTCCGCGAAGGCAGTGCGGGCACAGGTCACATGCAGCCGTGCACGGCGCAACCAATAGCGGACGCACCATACACGTTCTTCCACGAAGCTTCGCCATCTAGTCCATAAAGCAGTCAACCACTACATACGGCTGGCCGTGGACGGGTCGAGCGTCATGGTCTGGAACCGATTGGCCATGAAGTCGTCGTCGAAATACGTGGCGAAGAATTGCGAAACAGGCGAATTCTGCGCAATACCCGCCATACGCGAATACCAAGAATCCAGCGCCATCAACGTCATCACACCGTCAACGAAAATTAGAGCGAAACACACCGCCGTCAACGTATAGCGAATCTTCCACGGAATACGCTGAATCATCGCAAGCAAATGCGGCAGAATCAGCTTCACCCACACCAAGCCGAGTATTCCCCAGAAAAACATGTATTTGCCGGATGTGCGCCCATCAATCGACAGCCATTGACCCGTGTAATCCCACGCGCGAATACCGAACGCAACCTCCATGAACCAGCTGGTGAAATATTCGAACGCGCCGCCAATCACCGCGCTCGCGCAGAAAATCAGCATCCAATTCGACCGCCACAAGTGGTTGAGCAACACCGTCAGAATCACCGCGCCAAAACCGTAGATAGGCGAGAACGGCCCCCACAAAAAACCGGCGCGATCCTGCCATTCGCCGAACAGCACATAGTGGTACAGCGTCTCCACTACCAGACCAAACACGCAACCGACCACAAACAGCCAGAACAAGTTGAAGAAATCCAACGAAATGTAGCCCTTGCCAGTCAGATCACGGCCGGCCATACCCTTCGAAACAGCCGTCTCATACTCGCTGCGCGCATCCAAACGACGAAGCGCGAACCGCAAACGTCGTTCCTCGCGCAGCGACGGATCAGCCGTGATATGCAACGCAACCAATACGAGCAGCTGCACGGTCGGACTGATCAAATTCACGCCCAAACCCTGCAACGACAACGACAATAGGCCTTCCGCAAGCGTGAGCGGAATCATCAAATACGTCCATTGCGCGATATGCCGACGCTTGTTGAGAATCAGCAGCACGCCGAAAATCGCAAGGCATGCGGTGGAGACCAGCAGCACTGCAGCATGAATAATCGACAGAATAGTGGTGAGATTCAGCGCGCCAAACGCCAGTTTGCCGGAAAGCGCGGCGTGGACTGCGTACAGGCAGGAAATCACGATGATCGGCAACGTCACCACGCCTTCGACCAGCATGACGATGCCGTAGATGCGTGCAATAAGCGGCAGTCTGCGATCAGCCGGATTGTCATCATCTTCCGCTGATTGCGATTGCGTAATAATGCCCGCTTCTTCGATGGCTGCGATTTTGGTTTCGTCGGCGATGGCCTCGCTCACATCTTCAATCTTGCTCATGCTTGTTCGTCCTCCCTAGAACAACGCTACCAAAACCCAATCGCAGTGCGCTACACGAGATGATTGTTTGCGCGCAACGCGCACAACCTGCGATTTCTGTCTGCGCAAGTCACATGTCATCCCGCAATCACAAGATGTGCAGACAGCAGACTCGACGTGCACATACACAGAATGCAAGTTACGCGGTCGCCAACAGCAAGATTCACAGTCCTGCCGCGGTTTGTCGTGTTTATTTCAGTCATGGACGGAGCGCATTTACGCCTGTGCCCAAATTTGTCCGAGAGCGGGTATTACGATACGGGAGGCGTAGCGCTACGAATAACGTATCGCTACGTGCCAACACGGTCGAACATCCATTGGACTGGGGAGACAATGCGCAACGTACTGCAGATTCTGCGTCGTGACCTCAAACGACTCGTCACCGTACCTGCCGCTTGGGTCATCATGATCGGCATAACCATCATTCCGCCGCTGTACGCATGGTTCAACATCTACGGATTCTGGAATCCGTATGGCAATACCCAAGGCATCAAAGTTGCCGTAGCCAACGTCGACAAAGGCACCGACAACGCCCTGCTCGGCAAAATGAACCTCGGCGACCAGATCGAAGACACGCTGAAAGACAACGACCAGCTTGGCTGGGAATTCATGGGCAAGGCCGAAGCGATGGAAGCGGTACAGTCCGGCGACTGCTATGCGGCGATCATCATCCCCTCCGATTTCAGCGAGGATCTCGCCAACGTCGTGACCGACAGCAAGAACCGGCCGACGCTGGAATACTATGTCAACGAAAAATCGAGCCCGATCTCCCCGAAAATCACCGATCAAGGCGCGACCACCGTCGACCGTACCGTCAACAACACCTTCGTCTCCACCGCCAGCGAAGTACTCACTAAAGCCGTGAACTCCGCGAATGACACCATCAACGGCAAAACCAACTCCTTCGTCAACGAAACCACAGCAGAACTCGACAAAACCCAGAAGAACGTAAGCCTCATCCGCTCCACCATCGAAGATCTTGACGCACAGCTCGCCAACGTGCCGCAACAAACGCAATCCGCCCGTCAGGCAATGAACGACGTGCAGCTGGCCGCAGCAAGCGCAGGCAAGGGCTTGGCGAACACCGCCACCGCCATCAGCACCGCGCAAAACGGCCTCAATACCTTCACTTCCAACGCCAACACCGCTTTGGAGAACGGTTCCGGTCTGATTTCGCAGGCCGCCAGCGACACCACCACCAGCATCAACAAGGTGACCACGGCCGTCTCTTCCGCAAGCGGCACCGCACAGCAGGCCGTTAGCAACATGCAAAGCGTGACCGACAGCAACGCCCAGCTCATCGAGAAGCTCAAGAACGTCAGCGACAACGCGCAGTACCAAGACATCATCAAGAAGCTCGAAGACACTAACAACACGGCCGCTGGCACGCTCAACGACCTCAAAACGTTGAGCGAGAACACACAATCCACGTCCGACAGCGTGTCCAAACTCGCCACCGACTTCAACAACAGCACGCAAAATTCGCTGAAAAGCATGGGAGATGCCCGCAACACGTTGAATTCCGGTGCGCTCCCCCAGCTCAACTCCGGTCTGAGCTCGCTCGCCATGACCGCCGGCACACTGTCCGGCACCGTAACCAGCCAGACCACCGTGGTCAACCAGACCTCCGCCGTGCTCGACCAACTCGACCAGGTGGCGAACGACACCCGTACCACGTTGCAGAACACCGACAAGCAGCTCGAGCAGGTGGAGAACAAACTCATCACCGTCAGCACCGATCTGAAAGCGCTCGGCAGCGTCGACATGCTGAAAAGCCTGACCGGCGGCAGCTCCCTCGACACGGAGAAAATCGCCTCGTTCATGCAGTCCCCCACCGTGATCGACACGAAGAACGTGTACCCGATAAACTCCTACGGTTCCGGCATGGCTCCGCTCATGACCAATCTGGCCCTATGGGTGGGCGCGTTCGCCTTCGTGGTGATCTTCAAGGTGGAAGTCGACGATGAAGGCCTCGAAGGCCTCGACCTGACCGCTTCCGAAAAATATTTCGCCCGCTACATGCTGCTCGGCATCATGGGCGCGGCTCAAGGCACGATCACCACCATCGGCGACCTGCTGCTTGGCGTGCAGACCGTGAATGCACCGCTGTTCGTGCTTACCGGCGCCATCACATCGCTGGTATATCTGAGCATCACATTCGCACTATCGACCACGTTCATGCATATCGGCAAGGGATTGTGCGTCGCGTTGATTATCGTGCAGATTCCGGGCGCTTCCGGCCTGTATCCGATTGAGATGATGCCGAAATTCTTCCGCATGGTCTACCCGTTCGTGCCATTCAGTTATTCGATTGACGCGTTCCGCGAGACGATTGCCGGCTTCTACGATGGGCATTGGCTCAAGTCGATTGGCACGCTGCTGCTGTTCGCCGTGGCCGCGTTCTTCATTGGACTTGCGATTCGCCCGCTGCTGGTCAATCTCAACCGTCTGTTCGCCCGTCAGATCAAGGAAAGCGACATGATCATCGGCGAGGAAGTGCAGCTTCCGGAACGCGGATACAACGTATCCCAAGCCATTCAGGTGCTTGCCGACAAGGGCGGCTACCGTGAGGCGATCGAGGAACGCGCAAGCCGTTTCGCTGAACTGTATCCGAAGTTCAAGCGTGGCGCGCTCATCGCTGGTTTCATTGTGCCGGTGATCCTGGTGCTGATCTTCTCCTTCACCAACGGCGAGAAGAGCGTAGTGCTTGCCACCTGGATCATCTGGGTGCTGCTCATCATCGGATTCCTGATGGTCATCGAATATATGCGTTTCAGCCTGCAACGCCAGGTGGAACTCGGCAGCCTCAGCGACGAAGCGATTCGCGAACAGCTGGTGGAACGCCAAGCTGCAAGGCTGCGCCGCAAGAAGCGCGCGCAACAAATCAGGCGAGACAAGCTGATGCGCAAGGCACAACGAAGAAAACACGAAACCAAACAGGCGATCGCCAACGTCGCAGACACCAGCCAAGCCGATGCCGACGGCATCGCAACACTGGTGCAGGCCATGAACGTAGCCGGCAACACCGACACAGCGAGCAACACCAATCCCAACGGTAACAGCGAAAGGAGCAACGCATGAAAAACATCTGGAAACTGTTCGTCGGCGACGTTCGACGCCTGACCAGCAACATCGTCTCCATCATCATCGTTACCGGACTGGTGGTGATTCCGGGTCTGTTCTCTTGGTTCAACATCAGCGCAAGCTGGGATCCGTTCGCCAACACCGGCAATCTGAAATTCGCCGTCGCCAACGACGATGAAGGCTACAAGTCCGACCTCATTCCAGTGAAGATCAGCATCGGCGACCAGGTGGTCAACACCTTGCGCGCCAACGACCAGATGGACTGGACCTTCACCACCAAAAAAGAGGCCATCGACGGCACCAAATCCGGCAAATACTATGCGGCAGTGGTGATTCCGAGGGATTTCAGCACCCACATGATGACGTTCTTCACCGCGGACGGCGACCATGCCACGCTCACCTACTACAACAACGAGAAGAAGAACGCACTCGCTCCGAAGATCACCGGCCAGGGAGCCGACACCGTGGCAGCACAGATCAACGAAATGTTCTCCGAAACGTTGACGAGCACCGCGCTCAACATCGCCTCGCAGCTGGCCGATGAGCTTGACAAACCGGAATCGCAGGCCACGCTCACCAACTTCAGCAACAACATGGGCAATTTCGCGAACACGCTCACAGACACGTCGTCCGCATTGACCACGTTCAGCTCGCTGACGTTGAGCGCGCAGAACCTGCTCGACAGTTCCAACAGCCTGCTTTCCAACGTGAGCGGCAGCGCGAAGAACGCCGTCAACGAGCTCAAACAGTCGAAGAACGGCATCAACGATCTGACCGGAGCCGTCAAAACCAGCACGAATGCGTTGAGCACCGCGTTGAGCAGCTCATCGAACAGCTTCGGCGCTGTCTCCACCGATATTGACAGCGTATTCAACAATGCGGGCACCCAAGCCGGCAATACGGCCACCGCCCTGCGCAATCAGGCTGCGAACGTATCCAAGCAGGCGCAAGGCTATCAGAACATCTACGATGCCCTCGACGAGCTCAGCAACAACAATCTGGTGCCGGAAGTCGCGAAAATCGCCATCAATCATCTCAAAACCAACGTGGGCGCGACCATTACGCAACTCAACGATCTAGCGAACTCACTCAACACCAGCGCCGACAATATTGACGCGAAAGTGAGCGACACCACAGCCGACCGCGAGCGCGTGAGCCAGCTTGCCCAGCAGGCGAAGGCCTCCATCGACGGCATCAAAACCGATTTCGACAGCCAGCTCAAGCCGCAGCTCAACGATATTTCCGATTCGATCAGCAGCACGGCCACCGCATTGAGCAGCACGGCCGCCGATCTGAAGGGCGCGTTGGGAGATCTCAACAGCACCACGAAGTCGGCAGGCAAGCAGCTGACCAATATTCGCATGGTGCTTGATTCCACCGCCGAAAGCCTCACTAAGGCGAGCACCGCGCTGTCTTCGTTCAATGGCACGCTTTCCGACGCGCTGAACAGCGGCAATATGGGCACCGTCAAGGAAGTGCTCGGCAACAACACGGATTCGTTGGCGGCGGCTCTTGCGGCGCCCGTCCAGGTGAAGCGCACGGCTGTGTTCCCTGTGGAGAATTTCGGCTCGCAATTGGCACCGTTCTACACGATTCTGCCGTTGTTCGTGGGATCGCTGCTTATGGCCGTAACACTCAAGACCACGGTGTCGCGCAAGAATCGTGAGGAGCTCGACAATCCGAAGCCGCATCAGCTGTTCCTCGGCCATTATGGCGTGTTCGCCGTGATCGCACTGTTGCAGAGCACGTTCTCGCTGGGCGGCGGCCTGCTGTTCCTGCACATTCAGGCGGTGCACCCGTGGCTGTTCATGTTGACCGGCTGGGTGGCCTCCCTCGTGTTCTCGTTCTTCACCTACACGATGGTGGCGAGCTTCGGCAACGTGGGCAAGGCCATTGGCGTGCTGACGCTGGTGTTGCAGATTTCCGGCGCGAACGGCGCGTATCCGCTTGCCGTGCTGCCGAAGATCATCGGCGATATCAGCCCGTTCCTGCCGGCCACGCATGCGATTACGGCATTGCGTGCGGCCATTGCCGGTATTTACAACAACGATTATTGGCATGCGCTCGGCTCGCTGCTGCTGTTCCTGATTCCGCTGCTGCTGATTGGCTTGGTGCTGCGTATTCCGCTGGTCAAGTTCAATAAGTGGTATGTGGCGAAAGTGGAAAGCACCAAGGTGATCTCATGATTACCGGAGTGCATGAGGCGGTTTCCGGAGCCGTTTCCGATGTGGTTTCCGACGCGGTCAGTGACGTGCATGTGGCTGTTCGCAAGGTGCATAGCCGCCGCGAGCAGCTTCGTGAGCAAACCGATCATAAGATTATGAAGGCCACGCTTGCGATTGTGATTTCCGATGGCGTCGGCGCGGTGACCATCGAAGAGGTCGCTCGTCGTTCCGGCGTTGCGAAAACCACGATTTATCGCCGCTATAAGAATGCGGATGATCTGTTGCGCCGCGTGCAGCTGGAAGTTGCGGGATTGCCGGATTTCAGCGATGTCGAGTTGTCGAAAAACGGTCTGCTGACGATACTGCAACGCATTCAGGGCTGTTTTTTCGACAGTGAGCTTGGTTTGAAGGCCGTCGGTGTGGTGCTTTCTTCCGATAATCCTTCGTTGAATGCGATTGCCGATCAAGTGCTTGTTCCTGCGGAAAAGCGTTTTTCTGAGTTTGTTGAACGCGGCATGAAAGCCGGAATGTTCCGTAATGGATTGGACCCGCAATTCCTGTTCAGCACGATACTCGGCTCCATGCTCGCCTGTAAGGCGTTGCATGGCGACGCGAGTATTCCTTGGCCTGAGAACATGGCGGATGTTCTGTGGCCCGTTATGGCCGTCTGAAAGGCATTGCAGAGCAGAGTTGCACGTAGTAGTATCTGAAACTAATGAGCGCCCCCGCTACGGCCTTTAATCACTCTTTGGGTGAGGCTGTAGCCGGGGCGCTCATTGTACGTTTGCAGACTTTTCGCCGCTACTGGGCCTACTGGATCGACGCTTCCTGACGGGCCACGTCCAACGCCTTGTTGAACGCTTCCGACGTCCAGCTGGCACCGGCCACCTTGTCTACCTTGAGATCTTTGAGCGGCTTGCCGTCCACCACGCCGTTGATGGCTTCGGCGAACGCATTCTGGTGCTTTTTGGAGATGGACGTGAACGGATGCCCGATAACCTCCACATTGGTGACGGTCTGATCTTTGACCGTCACATGCACGTCGATGGTGTCTTCGCCCACAGGCCCGTACTGGCCGTTGATCGAATAGGTACCGTCGGCATAGTTGCCGGTGTCTTGCTTGTCGGATGTAGTGCTGTTCGGATCGTCGGCATGGTTTTTGACGTCCGTATCCGCAGAATCGCCGGAGTCGGTGGCGCTACCGCTGTTCTTCGAATTTTTTTCCTGCGATTGCACGCTTTCGCCGGAATTTCCGGCATATTCGTCGTCCATTGGCGTCGCCTTGGGTTCGCCGCATGCCGACAGCAATGCAAGGCTTGCCGCAGACAGTGCGATTACTTTGATCGCATTCGATGATTCGTTGCTCATGTTCGCTCCGTACGATTCGTCAGTGCTATGGCTTGGATTGTTCGGCTGATTTCAGTACGATTTCAACGCGATTTCGGCTGATTTCAGCTTATTCCTCACCACCGGTTTTCGCGGCTTTGGTCGGGTCGGCGAAGCTGATGGCCGTCTCGCCATTCTGTGCGCCTTCCGCAGCGGAACCGGTGTATGCCGGCTTGCCACCCGCCTGCTCATAGGCTTTCTTTGCGGCTTCATCATTCCACTTCTCACCGACGAGCACGCCATGGTTGAGCATGATCTCGCGCTGGGCGCAGGATGCGACAAGCGCATCATGGGTCACGACGATGATGGTAGTGCCCTGTTCGTGCAGTTGGCGGAACAGGTCAAGCACGATCTTCTCGTTCTTTTCGTCCAAATTGCCGGTCGGTTCGTCGGCAAGAATCAGTTTCGGACAGTTGATGAGCGCACGTGCGATGCACACGCGCTGCTGTTCGCCGCCGGAAAGCTGACCGGGCAAATGGTGGGCACGCTCCTTCAGACCGACGCGCTCCAACGCTTCCATCGCCTGCTGCTCGTTGACTACGGAATGGTAGTACTGCGCCACCATCACGTTTTCCACAGCCGTCAGATGCGGCACCAAATAGAACTTCTGGAACACCAAGCCAATCATGTTCTTGCGCACGTCGGCAAGCTGCTTGGCGTTCAAATCCTCCAACTTGCGGCCTTCCAGCATGACGGAACCCTTTGAAGGCGTGTCCATGCAGCCAATCATGTTCATCAGCGTGGTTTTGCCGGAACCCGACGAACCGACAATCGCAAGCCATTCACCTTGCGGAACCGTCAAAGTCAAATCGTCGACGGCACGCAAATCGCCGTAAATCTTGGAAATATGATCCAATTCAAGCAACGTATTCAACGTATTTTCGGAACTCATGATTATTCCTCCCTCAAAACGATGGCGGGGTCGATACGGGTTGCGCGGCGAACCGGCGGGATGGATGCGATGACGGCGATGAGCACGCTCAACAGCAGCGAGGCGACGCCCAACAGCCAGTTGAAGCCGATGGCACGCTCGAATACGGACACGCACAGCACGCGGGCCAGCAGGTAGCCGATGGCAGTGCCGATCAAGCCGCCAATCAGTCCGTAGATGGCGGATTCCACATAGAATTCAATGCCGATGGCATGCGAGGATGCACCCAAGGCCTTGCGCAGGCCGATTTCATTGCGTCGCTGCGAGACGATGGAGCTGATGGTGGTGCCCACGCCCACAAACGTCAGCACGAGCACGACCAGCGACACGATCCAGAACAGGGTTTGCAGCATGGCGATGATGCGAGTGTCGGATGAGGTGATTTTGGTGACGGTCTGCGCTTTCACGCCGGTTGACGGATTCGCGTTGATCGATTTGACGACGTCGTTGAGTTCGCTACCTACCGCATTGACGGAATATTCGATCACGTCCGCACCGCGTTTGGAACCGGCCAGTTTGGCCACGTCAGCGTTGACTGCGTAGACGATTTCGTCTTCGCTGCCGCCCGTATCGACGATGCCTCCGACACGAAATTCAGTGCCGGTGTTCTCCATAATGTCGGACGAAACACGGCCGTTTTCCGTGACTTGCGCTTCGGTTTGGCCAAGAGCGCCGGAATCCTGCGCATCGTCGGATGCGCGGTAGCCGATGGTTACGGTCGAACCGATGGAGACACCGAGCGCGTCGGCCACGTCACGGCCGAGCATCACATTACCTTCGCTGGGCCAATCGCCGGTTACGTTCCAATGATGGTTGAGCGCTTTCACGTCTTTGGTTATGATGCCGGCCATCGTGTATGGCGCGGAATTGATGCGCACGCTTTCATACCGGTAGGCGGCGGAACGGGCACTGTACGAACCTTTCACCATCTGGTTCAACGCTTTGACGGTATCGGTGTCGATGCCGTGGGACTTTTCGGCTGATTCGGACGGCGTGACGATAAGATTCGCACCATACGCACGCATTTCCTCGTTCATTTGCTGTGGAACGGCAATACACGTTGCCGCAAGGCAGAACAGCGTGGCAGCGCCCACCATGGAAGCGATCACGGCCATAACGGCTCGAGAACGGCGGCGGAACACCGCACCCCACAGCATGGTGAAGAACATCTTGCGATTAGTCATCTCATGCCCCTTACGGACTGTCTTGAACTCACCTACCATGCAACACCTCCGCAGACGAACAGCACAGTGCGCTGTTCGTGACCGAGGCCACAGCCGCGGCCGAGTTTACGGAACCCAAGTTGAAATCAGCGGCCATGCAAGACCTCCGGGACGAACAGCACAGTGCGCTGTTCGTGACCGAGGCCACAGCCGCGGCCGAGTTTACGGAACCCAAGTTGAAATCAGCGGCCATGCAAGACCTCCGCGGGTTTGAGTCCCAGAATCGAACGGATCGACGAGAACGATGCGATCAGCACGGTGAGCGTCAACAATACGAACACCAGCACAAAAACCATTGGACGCATCGTAATGCCGGAACCGAATACCACATGTCCCACAATCTGCGCGACACCGGAACCCAACAGCGCACCGACAATCGCACCAACCAACGAAATCACAGCCGTTTCAGCGAGCATCAGGCGAGAAACCGCGCCATCCGTAGCACCAATCGCCTTCAGCAACGCCAATTCGGAACCGCGTTCGCCAATCGAGGCGGCCATCAGATTCGCCACCGCGATAGCGGCCGCAACCAACGAAAGCACGGTCATCAGCACCATCACCGCCTGCGTTTTCTGCAGTACATCGCCCTGCAATGCGGCCACCTGACGCACCTGCTTGGCTACGGAACCGGGAATAACCTCTTCGATCTGGTAAGCGATGGACGAAGGGTACGCGGTGCAATACCAGGTTTCCCACTCGTCTTGCGTAAGCGCGTTCGGATTCTTCGACGCCTTACGCGCCAAATCATTGTCTGGCGTGGTCAGAGCCTTGACTTCGATCTTGTCGATGGAATCAGGCAGATTCGCAAGCACCTGCGCGATGGATGACGGAATGTACATCGCATTGTTGTCGCTATCGCCGGAATCGTAAATGCCGGTAATGGTGATCTGCTGCTTGTTGCGGCTGCCATCGGCCGTGGTTTTGTAGAAGGTTACGGTATCTCCCTTGCCTACGCCGAGTTTGGATGCGAGCGTGGTGCCAATCAGGCCTTGCGCGCTATCGTCTTTCGGCCAGGAGCCGTCAAGCTTCCACCACGAACGCATGCCGTTCATGCCCGCCACGGTGGATTCGCCGGAATCCATATGCAGGGTTTTGGCGAACCATGTGCCCACGATCGGCACGCTGGAAGCCTTGCAAGAGCTGGATTCCGCCGATTTGGACGCGCAGTTCACGTCAACATGGATATTAAGTTCGGGGGCAAAATTCGTGATGTTGAACGCCCAGAAGATGGTTTTGATCTTCGGCGTATCCGATTCCTTCAAAAATGTGGTCGGATCGGATTGGGAAGTGCCGGAAGCGCTGCTGTCAGCGTCACCATCCGTGTTGTACAGGTCGTTGACCACGGCATCAGCCTTAGGCTGCACGATAATGTTGGAACCATACGTCGACAGTTCGGCGTTCAGCTTGTCTCCTACGTCGAACACCACGCCCAGCATGGCCACGCTGACCGTGGCCGACAGGCACACGGTGACCGCGATCAGCAGTCTGCGTTTGAACTGCCTGCTGAACGAGCGGAAAATCATTCGAAGAAAGAACATGGCTACCTCTTTCCGCTCACTGGAAATGCGTCGACAATGCGTCGAGCGTTGAAGTTTGGATTACGATTTTGCCGGATTCAACCTGATAATCGAACGGTACCGGATTGCATCCGCCCTTGAATCCGATAGTGGCGAGGTTGATGGCGACATCGCACTTCTTGCAGATGATCTTGCCATCCTTCTCGTAATAGCCCGCGTCACCGCAGTTGTCACATGCGTCAAGACCGACACCGTACGCTCCACCATTTTTTTTGATGATGATGAAACGCATCACCGTGCCGTCTTTCGCCTTATATTGGAAGCGATGCAGATGACCATCGTTGATCTGACTGAATTTGATGGTGGCCACGCCGTCGCTCAGCGAATAATCCTCAGGCGGAGACAGCGTAATAACCTTCTTCGTTTGCGCCACACCATACGTGAGCGCGAACGTGATGCCAATCATCGCAACAAGGCTCCATGCGCCGGCCGCCTTCGCACGGCGACGGAACGCGATATGCGATCGCACAATGGCCTCGTTGGCACCTTCCGGCTTGATCTTGAAGCCCATCACAATGCTGGCAATCACCGGAATAATGAACACCAGCACCATGGCAATGACCATATGACGCTGATGATTAATGCACCACACCAACGCCAGGAACGCTTCCGTAGGGAAATGAACAATGCGCTTGGACTGCAGAATCTGCGCAAGATCAGTGAAATGCGAAACAAACAGCAGCGCAATCAACAGCAGCACAGCCGTAGTGAACGACCAACGAATCGCAGTGGAACGCATCGTACGGAAAATCAACGCCGCAACAATCGCAGTGACCACACCCAACGCGAAACCAAGCGCACGAAGGAGCATATCCGAAGTGAAAATCGGATCTCCCGGCTCCACGAAAATCGTAAGTCGCAAAATAACATCAGGCAATGCACGGAAGGTGGTGGCGGCGATTGCAAGAGAGCCAATAAGATTCGCAATATCAAGCAACGCGCGATGATCATGCCAATTCGTAGTGATGCGACGTGCGAACAGCACAATAACGAACACCGCGATATCGAAAATCACACAACACCACAACGTAGGGTAATTGACGAACGTACGCTGATTGATCACCGCGGACGCACGCAACGCGGCGAACACAATGGCACCCGCGAATCCGATAATGAAGCCCACAAGACGCCAGTACGCGCTCAACGGCTTGTCACGCCCCTCACCGACCGTGAGCATCACGTTCAGCGCCATAATCAGCAAAGCCGGTGCCAGCGTTCCCTGCAACACCGTGACGTACTGCGTCAGCATCTCACACCTTTCGTTATATATCCCTGTCAAAGCCTAGTGAATTCGGCACACAAAAGGAACCCCCTTACCAAGATTCCCCCAAAAGCGCGTTATCTCCCAAAAGCGTATCCCCTAAAACGCAAGAGAGCGGTTGCCTGGATGGTTGTTCGACCGTAGGCTCGGCCAAACGGCCTTGAGCGCGTCGAACGACTATCCAGGCAACCGCGAACGCCGTACCCATATTCGCGCTACTTGCATACGTTTCGCGATACGTGAACGGCGTTAACCACGAGTTGAATCTCAACATGAATTCAGGCTTACATCCAAACCATTTCGCTTGGCATGTGCCGGAACTCACGTTTCAGATCACCACTCCTGCGGGGTGTAGTTCCACTCCGGGAAAGTGACCTCGAGCGGCTCGGTCCAGAAGCGGCCCTTAACGCCGGTTTCCGGATCAACATGCAGCATCCAACCCTTCTTCTCCGGAGATTCGATCTTCAGCACGAGCTTGTAGGAGCCAGCCTCGTCGAGCTTGACGTTGGCGCCGTAGTGCGGGCCGTCGGAAGCGTTCATCTGCATGAAGGTACCGGAACCAACGGTCTCGTTGTTCGCGTTGTTGATGATCTCGTAGTTCACGGTCAGATCCGGCACGAAGTCGCCCTTGCCATAGCCGAGCTCGGTGCCCTTCTCGTTGGCATGGATGTCGGCTTCCAGGTGGAAGGAAGCGTCGGCAGCCTTCAGGCCCATGCCGGACGGTTCCATATCGATCGGCTGGAAGTACACGGCGTTGACGGTCAGAGCGTCAACATCCTGATCGGAGTGCTTCTCGTCGACCTGAATCTCTTCGAAGCCGGCGCCGTTGCTGTCATCAGCGCTGGAATCGCTGGATTTGTCGGTGGTGTCCGAAGTGGAGGTGTCGGACTTGGCATCGGATGCGGAATCGTTGGAGTTGCCGCATGCGGACAGGGAGAAGGCCATGGAGCCGGCCAGCAGGATGCCGAGCAGGGCGGCGATCTTCTTATTCTTCATTGTTTTTTCTCTTCCTTTTCTTTGGTCCCTTGAGGAACGTTGGAAACTTATGGAAATCTCTAAATCTTTACTTGTGATTATTGATTGGCGCTTACTCGGCTTGTGCAACCTGTTCCGCCTGCGCGGCCAACTTCATCCTGTGTTTCTTAATGAAACCGACCACGAACAGCACAATCACCGCGATCGCGGCAATCACCTGTGCCGTAATCGTTTCGACGTACGGATACAAGCCGATCCAATCGTTAGTTGGCACGCTGCTCAAATAGGTGCCTTCAATAAGATCACCCTCGATGAGCGCATGGATGCCGCCACCCGCGAAAATCACAACCAGCACGGCCATCAAAATCGAAGTGACGAGGAAGAACGGGCCGATCGGAATCTTCACCGAAGTGAATCGCAGAATCAGGAAGATGACGAGCAGCACCGCGGCGGCGGCCAGACCACCAACCCACATGCCGTGCGCATCCTGGCTCATGGAGTAGATGGACTCGTAGAAGATCACCGTTTCGGCGCCCTCACGGAACACGGCGAGGAAGCTCAGCATGGCAAGCGAGGTGATCATGCCCAAGCCCAGTCTCTGACCGGATTCGACCTTGCTTTGCGCGCCGGCCACAGCCGCTTCGGTCTTATTCCTGATGTAGTTGTTCCACGCTTCCACGGAGCTCTTGTTGAGCATCCAGTTACTGGTCCACAGCAGCATGAGAGTGGCGATAAGCGCGCACACGCCTTCGGAAATCTCCTGGATCGGGCCGGAACCGCCGAACAGGAACGTAAAGAGTACGGCGACCAAACCGGAACCGGCCAAACCTGCGACCACGCCAAGGTAGATCCACCTAGTGAAACGCTCGTTGCCGGACTTCACCAGGTAGGCGATCACTGCGGCCACCACCAGCAGCGCTTCGAGGCCCTCACGGATCAGAATGAGGAACGCCTGGCCGGCGGAGCTGGTGACGAGCTTGGTGAAGCCGTTGACATTGCCGGACGCGCCACCGTCAAGGGTGGCCGCGTCTTCCACGATCCAGCTCTTCAAATCGTCGACATGCTGCTTGATTTCCTTGTCGGAACCGCCATCGCGCATGATCTTACGAGTCATCTTGAACTGGTATTCGACCTGCGAAACACGGTCGCCGGAAATCACGTTCATCACGTTCTTTTCGAAGCCGAGTTTCTCGTAGTACTGGTAGTAGGCGTTGTTGACCAGCGTGGAGCCTTCGTTGCCCTTGCCGGAAGCGGCGGCTTCGTACGCCTGATCGAGAATGACGGTCATTTCGCCGGCAACGTCACTCCACGTGCGGTCGCCTTTGCCTTTGGAAGAATTCTTCTTGGCCGCGTCGAGCTTCTTGCGCTCTTCCGCGGTTTGCGCGGCACGCTGCTTCGCGTATTCCTTAGGATTGGCGAGGTCTGCGTTCGTGTCGAGCGTTTGCGCGGTTGCGTTGATTTCGGCGGTCAGCGCGTCAATTTTGGCTGCAATGGCGTCGCCTTGGTCCTGCTGGTAGGCAAGACCTTCAAGATCGGTGAATTGCTGCAGCAGTTCCTTCTGCTTGTCAGCGCTGATTGTGTCATTGACGACCTTCGAAAAATTGGACGCGTCGTAGCCAATCCAATGCGCGGTCTGAAAATCAGTGCCAGCCTGACCGTAATTGCCGTCATTGTAGTCTTTTTCGGCGGTCGCAAGCTGGTCTTCGATGTTCTTCGCAGCGGCAGCCCAGGAATCAAAATTCGTTTGACTGTCATCGGCGGCGATTGCCGACTGCGGGACCACGGTAGTCGCGAAAAGCGTGGTCAATGCGATCAGCAATGCCGCGATGAACGCGACAAGGCGACCGAACGCACCTGTAGCCCGCTGCGTATCGCAGGATGACATAAGACCGCTTCCTCTCTCAGCCGTTCATAATCCGATTCGCATGTGCGCCATCTTTGCCGTACGCACAGTGCGCACCGACTTCACAAGATAGAACGAAAAAAATTGAAATAACAGTCTTGATTTTTTGGCAGTTTTGTTGTAAACACCCATAAAACGGTGGAATTCCGCCATTCTTATTTTCTGCGATCCGCGCGCGTCGTCTCACATAGTGATTTTTTGAGGCGCTTTCGCCGTTCCTCTCCATGCATATTCGTGCGATTGGAAGATTCGGGAATTGGGAGATTTGGGATGGAGCTGGACTTTCTGACCTCACGATTCCGCCCTGGTGACCTCACGATTCCGAAAAAGCAACGAAAAACAAAATCGTGAGGTCAGCGGGCGCATGGACGGAATCAGGATTCGAGCACGTCAAGCACCTTGCGTTCGTTGTAGAACGCGAACACCACACCGCCGATGCCGCACAAAACCGCGGCGCAAACAGCCGCGATACGATAGCCGGCGCCCGACGCCATGCCAATCGTGCTCACGCCGGTAAACAGCAGCATCGCCACCGACTGACCCATCTTCATCGCAAACGTGCGAGCCGCATAGAACATGCCCTGACGATCCTGACCGGTCGTTTTCGAGCTCGCGTCGGCAATATTCGCAACAATCGCCTGCGGAAGAATACCGAATGCAGCCATCGGAATCGCACCGACAATCGAAAGAATCAAGCCCTGTGCCATTGGCGGAATCGCAGCAAGCAAGCCGGAACCGAGCGCACCGGCAAATGCGAACGCGCATGTGAAAATCACGAAAGCAACCAGTAGAATCCGCTTCTTGCCAACACGGTTCGCCAACAGATTCACCGGCAGATAGAACAGCACGGAAACCGCGGTCATGAGCACGAAATAGATGGTGGTCGTGGTCTCGGGAAGTTTGAGCAGGCTTGTCACGAAGAACGGCAAACCAGTCTGGAATGTAGTGATCGCAACCCAATAGACCACGTCGGAGCAGACGAACTTGCGGAATTCGCCGTCGCCGAACGTCTGCTTCAGCGATTCGATGGTCGACTCGGACGTGGGCTGCGAGTTGACGTAATCGCGTTCCTTGATGGTGAACGGCGGAACCAGCATGCACACGAATGCGATGGCCGCCATGATGGTGAACGTCAAACGAATGGCGTTCACACGCCCCAAGCCCGGCACGAAACCAGCCCAAATCACCGGTGCCACGTACGCAATGGCGGTGCCGGCCACCCACGTGAACGAAATGGCGGTGGAGATGGTGAGCTGCTGTTTGGAATCGTGACCAAGCTCGGCGATCAGCGCGTTGTAGGGCGTGCAGTAGAACGTGAGCGCAATGTAGTAGCCGATCACCGTGACGAACAGGAACGCGCCGTTGATCCAGCTTGTGTTGTTGATTGGACTCCAAAACACGAGCACGGTGACGAGTGCGAGCGGAAGGGCCGCGAACTTGAGGAACGGCATGCGACGGCCGGATTTCGACGTGCAACGGTCGGAAAGGCTTGCCACTGCCGGATCCACGAATGCGTCGAAGAAGCGGGCGAACGCGGTGATGCCGCCGACTACGGTCACCACGCCGAATACGGCAAGACCCTGCGGTACGAACACGGTTTGCCCTTGCGAGATGGTTTCGTTGTCAGGCTGGTAGAAGTAGACGAGCCAATTCGAAATAATGCCGGAAAGTAGCGCCCAGCCGAATTGGCCGACGGCGAAAGCCCAGACTTTGGGCATCGGCAGGCTCTTCACCGCTTTTGTTGTGCGCGTGGTTGTGTTTGCGTTCGTGACCGTACCTGCGTTATCGACGTGCCCCATACCAACCTCCCTGTTGACACCTTGTCAACCACTGTACCACCTGACTTACAGCTTCGTCTCTTTCTCGACACTGCCGACCTCGCGATTTTGTTTTTCGCCGCTTTTTTAAAATCGTGCGGTCAAATAATCGAAATCATGCGATCAGAAAGAGCGAAACCCTGAATCGTGCGGTCAGAATCAGCTGATTTCTCATTGCACACACGCTAGCATCGGAAGCATGGATTTTTTGGGGCAGCGCATGCCGTATGTTACGGCGTTTTCCAAAGCACTCGGCACCGGCATGATGATTTCTGCGGATTCGCCGATCGGTGACGAGTCGCGTTCCGCAATGGAATCGCTCATTGAAGATTACGAACGCGTGCTGTCTCGATTCCGCAATAATTCGCTGACCGCAACGATTGGCAAGGCCGAGCATGGCGGAAGTTTCGATTTTCCGGATTGGTGCGCGCCGCTGTTCGACCTGTATGATGCGCTATTTTCCGCCACTTCCGGTGCGATTGATCCATGCGTCGGCGAGGATTTGATCCGACTTGGATACGATGCGTCGATGAGTTTCACGGTTACGCAGGATGCACCCGAACATTTGGGGGCATTGCGTGGACGCGCCACATGGGGGCAGGATGTGGAGCGTCACGGAACAACACTGGTCACGCGCGGCCCGGTGCAGTTGGATTTCGGCGCATGCGGCAAAGGCTATCTTGTCGATTTGCTTGGGCGCATGTTGCGGTCGACACAGTTTGTGATTGATGCGGGGGGTGATTTGCTGATTCATGCGGAACAGCCTATTTCCATCGCACTTGAGGATCCGGAAGATTCATCTCGTGCGATTGGAGTTGCGCACATCGTAAATGGTGCATTGTGCGCGAGCGCACCCAGCCGACGCCACTGGAACGTAGCCGTCAACGAGCGCACCCAAATCGCCATTCATCATCTGCTCAATGCCATCGACGGACTGCCAGCACAGCAGACCGAAGCCAGCTGGGCATACATTCCCTGCAATCCGCAGCATTTCAACAAGTTGCACCATACTGCCGATAAGTCGGCAAACGCAACGCCCGACATTGCGCGCGACTACCCCGCCGCCGTCGCGGACGGCCTGGCCACGGCCCTGTTCGTTTCCGAAGTAGCACAACTGCAACGCACGTTCGATTTCGCATACGCAACATTGAACGAATCCCGTCAAATCGCAGCCAGCCGCAACTTCCCGGCCGAACTTTTCCTGCGATCCGCATAACAGCCGAATCCCAAATCTAAAGCTGCTTCTTGAGATACTCCCCCAAATGCGGTACCGCGAACGCAAGTTTGCCATGCCCCGCAGCGCGAACAACCTGATCTTTAATCAGTGCGGCACGATACTTATTCACCCAGCTCCGACTGTGGCCCGTCCGAGCCTCAATGTCGCTAACTACAGTAACGTCGGGAACATCAACCGCCATTGCCTGTAAAAACTCCAATTCCGCCGATTTCAAACCGTCCAAAGCCGGAGCGCAAACGGCATCATCAAAAGCGATCCGTGCATCCGCAATGCCCGCATCAACGTCATCCAACGTGATTTCCGACGAATGCCGCCGTTGCGCCGACTGCCACATGTAGTACCCGACGAGCTGCACCATGTACGGGTATCCGTCACTCGCTTGAGCGGCCTTCCATGCATTGTCATCACTGATCGTTTTGCCGGAATCGACAACGGACTCAAGAAAAGCGTTCTTGACGTCCAATAACGGAACATTGTCTAGTTTGCATTGCACGGCTCTGCGAAGAAATGTGATGACGTCATCGTTGATGAGATCATTGACGATCGACGGAAGTCCCGCAAATACGATGGCAATACCCTTTTTCTCGCTGTCAGGCACGTTGGTTTCATCGATGGAAGTAATGACGTGCTGCACAGCGGTGGCGATGGCAACAAGATCATCAAGCGAGGCCGCTTGCGTTTCATCAATGGTGATGAGAATGCCTTTGCCTTTGCCTATTTTGCTGCTTTCCAGTCGTTTGGCAATTGCGTTCCGTAGGTTCAATGGCGAGGCAGATGACGAAATGGCGATTGATCCAAGACTTGCTCCCGCAATTCCTGCGATATTCACGGAAGGATTCAAACTTGCCTGATCAATACGCAAATTATGCGAATCAAGTGCTTCGATAAGACGCTGCGCCACACCGGGAGATGCGGTTTCGGAGATGGTTTCCCATTTGCGTTCGGACGCAATACGCCGAAATTCCGTGAGCAGCACTGTTTTGCCAAAACCTCGTTGGCCAATGACCAACATGATTCGCCCAGGAGCACCTGCACCGTTGTCAAGCGCTTCTGCGAACTGTTCAATGGCAGATTCACGTCCGACCAGCACCGGAGGCATTTTGCCAGCGGTCGGCTTGAATGGGTTCATCGCCATGGGGCTGCCTTACCTCGACTTTCGTATGAATACTACGCACGAATGTGTACCAATGTACACGAAAATATACCAAAGTATACCGATGTATACGAAAGTGTACGAATGTACACGGGACGGGTGAAACAGATGACGCAAATAACGGGAGCCGCACGTCTTTTTTTTGGGAGGCGTGCGGCTCCGTGAATCAGTCGACCCCGTGAATCAGTCGGTGAGGGCGAACTGGCTGTTGTAGATGTCGGCGTAGAAGCCGCCCTTGGCGAGCAGCTCCTCATGCGTACCGCTTTCCACAATGTCGCCATGGTTCATGACCAAAATCATGTCCGCATCGCGGATGGTGGACAGACGGTGCGCAATCACGAACGACGTGCGATCCACGGTCAGCGCGTCCATGGCCTTCTGAATCAGCTCTTCCGTACGCGTATCAACCGAAGAAGTAGCTTCGTCGAGAATCAGAATCGGCGCATCCTCAACCATGGCTCGCGCAATGGTGAGCAACTGCTTCTGACCCTGCGAAAGCGTGGCCTTGTCGTCAAGCACGGTGTCATAACCGTTCGGCAGCGACATGATGTAGTGATGCAGACCCACGGCCTTGCATGCGTCCTCGATCTGCTTGTCAGTGACGCCCGGCTTCGAATACGCGATGTTTTCACGCACCGTTCCACGGAACACCCACGTATCCTGCAACACCATGGAGAACTGGTCATGCACGTTCCAGCGTGGCACGGACTTCGTATCCACACCATCAATCGCAATCGAACCGCCCGAAATCTCATAGAAACGCATCAGCAGATTCACCATCGTGGTCTTGCCGGCACCGGTCGGACCAACAATCGCAACCTTCTGACCGGACTTCACCGAAGCGGAGAAATCGTTGATGATCGTCTTGCTCGGATCGTAACCGAACTTCACATGACTGAACTCAACGTCACCGCGCACCGGTTTGCCGTTCACGCCGAGCAGCGCCTGCTTGTCGGATTCGTCGGCCATCTCCGGCTCTTCAAGGAAGCCAAACACGCGCTCGGAAGCGGCCGCGCAACGCTGCAGGTTCTGGAATGCCTGCGCGAACTGGGAAAGCGGCTGGGTGAACAGTCGAATGTACATCATGAACGCAACGATCACACCAAACTCGATCTTGCCATCCATCGCAAGCACAGCGCCAACCACGCACACAACCACGTAGCCGAAATTGCCGACGAAATTCATCAACGGCATCATCAGGCCGGAAAGGAACTGGCTCTTCCATCCCGAATCGTACAAATCGCCGTTGTACTTTTCGAACGCGCGAATCGAATCAGCCTCGCCGCAATACGCCTTGACCACGGTGTGTCCGGCATACATCTCTTCGACGTGACCGTTGACATCACCCAACGCGATCTGCTGGCGCGAGAAGTACTTCTGCGAAACCTTCATGATCACACCCATGATGAGCAGGCCAACCAGGCTGGAAACGATGGCGCACACCGTCATAATCACATTGTTGTAGAACATCATGATGAGCGCGCCCACGAACAGCGTGACCGACGTGATCAGCGAGCCGACCGACTGGCCGAGCGTCTGGCCGATGGCGTCCACATCGTTGGTGATGCGGCTGAGCACATCGCCGTAGCTGACCTTGTCGAAATACTTGAGCGGCAGCTTGTTGATCTTCACGCTGATGGCTTCGCGCAGCTCCTGTGCGGTGCGCTGCGTGACGTTCGCCATCATCCAGCTTTGCACGTAGCACAGCACCGCGTACCCCACATACAGCGCCACCAGCAGCCATGCGATGTGCGTGACCGCGTCCATATCGATCGCACCGAGCACCGGCTTGCCGTTGACCAGCGCAGGCAGGCCTTTGGAGATCTCGTTGGTCATGTCCTTGAGCTTGTCTGGGCCGACGATCTGGCATACCGTGCCGATCGCGCCCAATACGAGCGCCACAATGATGGCGGGAATGTAGTGGCGGCAGAAATGCATCAGCTTCTTCATCACACCGCCGAAATCCTGCGGCTTTTCAACGGCTCCGCGGCCGCGTCCCATAGGTCCTCCTGGCATATCAGCGACCCTCGCTTTCGTTCAATTCGCTTTCGGCGGACGGCTTGCCGGTTTCAATCGGTTTGCCGGTTTCGCCCGGCAGCTTGCTTTCGCCCGACTTGCCGCCGTTCAATTCGTCTTCGCTCAGCTGAGACTGCGCGATCTGACGGTACACATCGCAGTTTTCCAGCAGTTCACTGTGCGTGCCCTGGCCGACCACCTTGCCGTCGTCGAGCACCACGATGCGGTCGGCATCCATGATGGTGCCGATGCGCTGCGCGACGATTAGTTTGGTGGAATCCTTCGCTTCCTTGGCGAGCGCGTCGCGTACGGCACGATCGGTTTTGAAATCAAGTGCGGAGAAGGAATCGTCGAAAATCAGGATTTCCGGATGACGATAGACGGCACGTGCAATCGACAGACGCTGTTTCTGCCCGCCCGACACGTTCGATCCACCCTGCGAAATCGCGGAATCGTACTGCTTTTCCTTGGTTGCGATGAATTCGGTTGCCTGTGCGACTTCACATGCGTTACGCACGTCGGCGCGCTGTTCCGAAGTGAGTGTGCGATGCTCGTTTTGCGTTGCGATCAGCTCTTTTTCGCGCTTTCTGCCGGCCGCGGTCGAGGTATCGGCCATGTCGACGATGCCGGCATCGGTGGTGTCGAGCGGATTGTCGCCATAGCTGACATTGGATGCGATCGTTCCTTTGAACAGGAAGGATTGTTGCGGCACATATCCGATTCTGTCTCGTAATGCCTTGAGCGTGTAGTCGCGCACGTTAACGCCGTCGACGAGCACCTCGCCTTGCGTCGCGTCATAGAAACGCGGCACGAGGTTGATGAGCGAGGATTTGCCGGAGCCGGTGGAACCGATGAACGCCACGGTTTCGCCCTTCTTGGCGGTAAAGTTGATGCCTTCGAGCATGGCTTCGCGCGAATCCGGGTAAGTGAAGCACACGTTGCGGAATTCGATTTCGCCCTGCTTGCCCGCTTCGCCGGCGTCGCTGCGGGTGCCGTCGGTGATCAGCGGTTCGGTGTCGAGCACTTCGAGCACGCGCTGTGCGGACACGTCCGCTCGCGGCCACAGCACGAACACCATGCTCATCAGCAGGAAGCTCATGATCACCTGCACGGAGTAGCTGGAGAACACCACCATGTTGGAGAAGGTGGTGAGCTTGTCGGCCGCGTCGGCGGCGTCGATCAGGTAGGCGCCGATCCAGTACACGGCAAGCATAAGACCGTTCATGATGGTGTTCATCAACGGCATCATGAAGGCCATGGCACGGTTGGTGAACAGCTGGGTGTCGGTGAGTTCCTTGTTGGCCTTGGTGAACTTGGCTTCCTGGTAATCCTCGGCATTGTAGGCGCGTACCACGCGCAGGCCGGTGAGGTTCTCGCGCGCCACAAGGTTGATGTTATCGGTCAGTCGCTGCATGGACTTGAACTTCGGCATGACGAGAACCATGAGGATTGTAATGGAGACCAGCAGCACCACTACCGCGATACCGGTGGCGAGCGTCCATTCGAGACCGTCTCCCGCAATCTTGCAGACGGCCCAAACCGCCATAATCGGCGATTTGACGATCATCATCAATCCCATGGTGATGAACATCTGAATCTGCGTAATATCGTTCGTGGAACGCGTGATCAGCGATGCCGTGGAGAATCGGCTCATTTCAGCCGGTCCGAATGATTCTACCTTGCGGAATTCCATGGAACGCAGACGCTGGCTGAACGATGCGCCGATGCGTGCCGCGAAATAGCCGGTGACGATGGCGCATGCCGCCGATCCGAGCGAAATAAGCAGCATTTTGCCGCCTGCGACCCAAATATCGTGCATTTCGCTGCCGGGGGTTTCCACGAGGGTGGTGATGTCGGACATGTAGTCCGGCAGGGTCAGGTCAAGCCAGATCTGCCCGACGATGCTGACCAGTGCAATGAGCATCTGGCCTATCTCCGCTTTGGAGAGGTATCGCATAATGCGGAACATGCTTGGATTCCTTCTCTTGTGTTGTGTTTGAAGTTTTTGCGATTGATGGATTGGTTGGATCAACTACATGAGTTGATCGAATTGCGATTAATGATTTACATAAGTCCTATTGAATTGTCTTACGATATTTAATTACTTACAGTGTAAGACAATCTCATATTTCTGTGTGTTTGCTGAGAGCGATTCTTCTCAGCTCGGTCGCGCGCGGCCAACATATACCATTCGCGACACACTCCAGGCCGTTTGGCCAAGCTTACAGTCGCGAACGGCACATGTTAGGCGCACACTTATGCGACGGGCAGTCCCTACGCCGGATCTTCAGTATTGGCCTGCGCGAAAGCCCGCTTCACCTCTTCGGCGGTAGGGCGGGGCCGACCGGGGATGCAGATGGTCATATATGTGGCGAATTCTTCGGTAAGGTCTACAAATTCGCGCGTGCGACGCTCCCCCATCTGCGAAAAGACCCAGCAAATGGCGTCGTACATATCCTCACGCTGCTGCTTGGCCTTCGCCCGCCCCTGCTCGGTGAGATTCACATGCACAATGCGGCGGTCGTTGGGATCGACCTCACGCTCGATCAGACCCTTTTTTTCCAACACAGCCAACAGCGTGGAAATCCTGCCAGACGTGACTTTCAACGCAGCGGCCAACTGCGACGGCGTCTGCGCACCCCTGAACTCGAGCTCGCGAATAATGAATGGCTCACCCTTGGAATCGCGCGACATCGCCTGCTGCATCTGCGACTTTTTGCCCCAGACCGCTTTCATCAACCTGTCAAACGACTCCCGCTCGAAGCCCACGCTTCACCTCGCCTTATTCAATGCTCGCTAGTTACATCTCAATAATATCTTTTACTATAAACATTTTTCCCCGATCGCAGCATGCGAGTACAGAAAAACGCGCAAAAAGGAAACGATAAACGATAATCATCGAGGAAGAATCACAAGTTCCTCTTGAGTGAGCTGAAGTTGCGTTGCAGCGAAGGAATCGTTGATTTCCTGCGGATTGCGAGCGCTGGGAATGGTGAACAGACGTTCGTAACGAGTCAATTCCCACGCCAGCACCACACGCTGGTAGGAGCAACCACGTTGCGCGGCAACCGTGCGGAACGGATCGTACGCGCTCTGATCGAACGTATCGAGGAATCCGCCGAGCGGCGACCAACAGACGAATGCGAGCCCCAATTCGGCGCAATGCTCCATCGTATGTTCCGGATCGGGATGCGACGGCGAGAACTGGTTTTGCACGGCAACCAATCCGCTGCCAATAATGCTGCGTGCAAGGTCGATCTGCTCGTTATTCACACGGGAGATGCCCGCATATTTGATCACGCCTTCGTCGAGCAGCTGTTTCAACGCGCCGCATTGGTCTTCGTAAGGCACCGCGGGGTCGGGGCCATGCGAATACAGCAGGTCGAGCGTATCGACGCCCAAGTGCAGCGCGGACTCCTTGGCGTCACGAATCATGGTTTCGGGGCGGGAGTCGGCAATCCAACCGTAGCGGCTGCCTTCGGCCTGCAAACGCTGGCTTTGCGGGCGGCTCTCATCAGCGCCCACCGCATGCGTACCGTCAGTGGCCGCGACCGCTTCGCAAGTACGGCGATACCCGGTTTTGGTGGCGACGAGCACTTCATCTCGGGGGCCATTCCACGAAGCGAGCGCATCACGCACCAACTTTTCGCCGTACCCCAAATCTTCCGCAGTACCGGTGCCAGGCTCACTCGGCAGATAATATGACCAAGCCGTGTCCAAATAGCGAACACCCGCGTCCAAACCGGCATGAATCGTACGAATCGCAGTATCGCGATCCGGGCGCCCTTCAATCGCTAAAGCCATTGTTCCCATGCCAAGCCGAGGAATCGTAAATCCTGCCAATTCACCGTTCATCATCATCTTCCCCTTCCTTGCAAGAACATAGCCGATTCGTACACGTTCATCTCAAGACTAACCCAACGTGAACCGGCGCAAGCTTGTCGGGCGCGTGCGCGAAGATAAAAACACAACCGAACGGGAGCCGAAAGGCTGAGAGGGAGCTCATAAAGCTTCGACCGAGGACTTGATGCGGGTAATGCCGCCGTAAGGAGACGGGTTGTTCACGCCGCAAAGCGTATCTCATCTTCCGTTCGCGATAACCGAATATCGCGTGATTAGGGTCACGGAGGGGCGCACCACCTCATAGGGTACGGTTCCTTCGGCGACCCTTTTTTCGTACCAACCTTGAGTGTCCGATTCTGCAGAAACGGGCGCACAAGCGGCTCAAATAAGCACCTAAGTGTCCGATTCACCAGAAACGGACATCCGTGGACTGAAATAGATGCCGTGCGTGTCCGATTCTGCAGAATCGGACATTTAGAGACCAAAAATGAACCTCCGGATGTCCGATTCACCAGAAACGGACACTTGGAGTGCAGGAAGCATGTGTCACGACAGACACAGAAGGGAACCGCAATGATCATCAACGGTAAGGAAGAGGACGTCGCCACGCCAATCACCGTGGCCGAACTGATCGAAAACAAGGGATTGCGCGCCGACCGCGTGGCTGTCGAGCTCAACGGCGAAATCGTGCCTCGCACCCAGCGTGCGCAGACGCAGCTCAAGGGCACCGATACGTTGGAAATCGTCACGTTCGTGCAGGGCGGCTGAACTACTTTCAAAATTTCTTGCGATTACGACCGGCGCAATACGCGCGTAACAATCGCAAGAACATACAAAACACGGCCAACCCGGCAAAAACAACGCACGAACGGAAAACGAGAATACGAGAACAACCATGACTTTTGAACCATCCGCATCGCAGGCGCAGATCGACGCCCGCCAGCACGCTTTCGACAACCAGCCCGACCCGACCACGCTCGTCAGCCGCGAAGAAATCCGCGCAGCCCTGCTCGACCGCCATACCGCAGCCACGCAAGACAAGCTCGACGGGGCGCACGTGGCCATTTGTGGCTGCGGTGGTCTCGGATCGACGATTGCGGTGGCATTGACCCGCATTGGCGTCGGCCACCTGCATTTGATTGATTTTGATCGCGTGGATATGACGAATCTGAATCGTCAACAGTATTTTTTGAAGGATCTCGGCCAGTACAAAACGGAAGCATTGCGCAGCAACTTGCGTCAGATCAATCCTTTTATCGATATCACCATTGATACCGTGAAAGTGACCGACGAGAACGTGCCGACGCTGTTCGACAATGAAGATATTATTTGCGAAGCGTTCGACGTGCCGGAAAACAAGACGATGCTGGTGAACGCCGTGCTTGAGAATCTGCCGAATAAGAAGTTGGTGAGCGCTTCTGGAATGGCAGGATTCCGCAGCTCCAATTTAGTGAATACTCGTCGCGTTTCAAAGAATTTCTACTTCTGCGGCGATGGCGAAACCGCTCCGGTGCCGGGTGCTGGTCTGATGGCACCGCGCGTGGGTGTGGTCGCCTGCCACGAAGCCAATATGATCACTCGCTTGATTCTTGGCGAAGAAGACGCCTGACAGCGGAACGCAACCACAAACGCAACCACAAACGCAAATTACAACGAATAACACGACACTGATCGCATAGTAAGGATTAACCATGAGCACCGAAAACACGATCACCACCGCGGAAAAGGACTTCGCGGCAGCACCGAACGCCACACTCGACGAGCTGGTCGGCACCACCACGAATACCGCACTGCTGCCGGAGCCGGATGCGCACGCATATGACGAAATCGCCACCGGTGACGCCGATCCGCTGATTCTCGGCGGACACAAGTTCACAAGCCGTTTCATTCTCGGATCCGGCCGCTACGATCTGAACCTCATCAAGGCGACCATTGAGAACGCAGGCACGCAGATCGTCACCATGGCGTTGCGCCGCTGCCGCACCACCGAAAACAATCTGCTCGACTACATTCCGAAGGGCATCACCATGCTGCCGAACACGTCCGGCGCACGCAATGCCGAAGAGGCGGTGCGCATTGCCCGTCTCGCGCGCGAAGTCTGCCAGACGGATTTTGTGAAGGTGGAAATCGAACATGAGGCGAAGTATCTGCTGCCCGACAATGAGGAAACCATCAAGGCCACGAAACAGCTGGCAAAAGAAGGCTTCGTGGTCATGCCGTACATGTTCCCCGATCCGATCGCGGCGAAGCGTCTTGAGGACGCGGGTGCGGCTTGCGTGATGCCACTGGGCGCGATGATCGGCTCGAATAAGGGCCTGCGTGCACGCGATTTCATTGAAGTGATCATTAAGAATTCCAATGTTCCGGTGATCATCGACGCTGGTATTGGCCGTCCGAGCCAGGCCGCGGAAGCCATGGAAATGGGCGCGGACGCGGTGATGGCATACACGGCCATCGCTTCCGCCGGCAATATTCCGCTGATGGCACGCGCGTTCAAGAAGGCGATCGAAGCGGGTCGCGAAGCGTATTTGTCTGGCTTGGGCAAGGTTACGGAAGATCATGCCGTGCCGTCCAGCCCGACGAACGAGGCCGACTACATCGGCTGATTTGCGCTGAATCCCATAATGGGGATTCGCGCAAAGACCATACTGAAAAGGGGCGTTTGCCGAACGTACGTGATGCACTCACGTTCGGCGAACGTCCCTTACTTGTATCCTGCGTTACCTGCAAACGCTACTGCTGCAAGGCTTCCTTAAGATCGCGATTCTGGAATCGTTCGTGCAGCAGGCAATATCCGCCGAACGCAACCAGCCAAATCAGACCGGCGATCGCAGAACCAATCGTGTCCGTCGACAGGAACAACGTGACATACACGAGCACAAAGAACGCGACCGCAATCCAATCAAACACCTGCCAGGCGGGCATGACGAAACCGTCCGGCAGAAAATCGCTGCTCTGACGATACTTGCAGTGGGCGAGCATCGTCAGCACGTAAATGAAAATCACCACGGCGCTAGCGGCCGAAGCAAACAGCACAAACGCGCCGGAAATGCCCGGAATCGCGTTGATAATCGGGGAGAATAGAATCATGCAACCTGAAGCGATGATCGCATTCGCAGGCACCTTGTGATCGGAAACTTCAGCCAAACGCGCCATCGCAGGCGACTCGGAATCAGAAGCCAGCTGATACAAGTGGCGACCTGCCGAATAAATCAGCGAATTCAATGCCGACGCGGCCGCCGTAATCACCACGAAGAAGACCAGTGCGGCAGCCCAATCAAGACCCGCATATTTGAACACCATGATGAACGGAGATCCGAACGAACCGTCGGAATTCTCGTGGAAATTACGCCACGGCACAATAGCCATGATCGCGATCAGCGCGCCCACGTAGAAGATCAGAATACGCATGATCAGCTCGTTCACGGCCTTCGGCAGCACCTTGCGCGGATTCTGCGTTTCCGACACCGTGACGCCCACGAATTCGATGAGCTGGTAGGCGAAGAACACCATTTGGAAGCTCATGAAGAAGTTCATCCAGCCGTTCGGCGCGAGCTGGAAGCCGTCGGTGATATTCGTGAGGCTCACCGCGGCGCCCGACACCGTGCCGTCCACGCCTTCGATGTGCGTGGCGGGGTAGCTGAAGCCGATGATTAGCATCACGATGGCGGTAACGATCAGACCGACGATCAGCGTGATTTTGATCATGGAGAACCAGAATTCCGCCTCGCCGAACACTTTCACCGCAATCAGATTGATACCAGTGAGCGCCACGAGGAAGCATAGTTCGATCAACCACTTCCACGAGTTCAGGTCTATGCCGAATGTGCCGAAGAACGTTACGAAATATGTGCTTACGGCGGTGATTTCGGTCATGCCGGTCAGAATGAGCACGATCCAATACGTCCAGCCGGCGAATTTGCCCCACCCGCGGCCGAGGTAGCGTGTGATGAAGTTAATGAACGTGTGCTGGCTGGGGTCGCTGTACATCATTTCTCCGATGGCACGCATCAGCAGGAACATGATGAGGCCGACGCCAATGTACACGAAAATGATGCTCGGCCCGGTCAGCGCGATCGACTTGCCGGAGCCTAGAAACAGGCCGGTGCCGATGGTGCCGCCGATGGCGATGAACTGGACGTGGCGGTTTTTCAGGCCTCGCTCCATTTCATTGCTTTGGTCGAGGCTTTCGACGGATTTGATGTGCGCGGTTTCCGTCGCGTCTGACGTGCTTGTACCGGTTTTTTCGGTTTTCGTATTCCCAAAAGTCATAATGTTCACACCCTACCGCGGGAGCCGCACAATCTCCGCCATTGTTCGCACCGCGAAACACACCCATATGCCTTATATGTGGCAGATTCGCATCTTTTCAAAAACTGATTTTCACTATATGTGGCAGACCATCTTGAATGCAAGGTAGTTAGAGGGGATAAATCATACCCTCTAACCTCTTTTTTCCGCGGGACTCTGCCACATATAGCGCAAACCATATTTGCCGCATGCCAGATGGGGGGCATTTTATGCAAATCGCGGGGTAGCCTGCCCGAAAAACCCACATGTCAATCAAGCAGACGAATGGTTTTAGTTGTCAACAGTCGAGGACGGGATCGCCTTGTCGAGCTTGTCTAGCAAGGAAGCGTTGGCGCGCTCCAGTTCGTCGATACGGCGTGCCTGCTGCTTGATGATGATGCTCGCCGTTCCCATGTCGATACCGTCGCCGCCTTGCGTTTTGACGGGAATATGTTCCATCGGCCTGTTGGTGATGCCGTCGAGGTTGCGTCTCATCATGAACGCATGCTCATACCGGTTGACGAGTTGCGCGATGATCTCGCTGTCGCTCATGTTACCGCTGCCGGTCACGGATTTGATGGCCGATGTTTTCCAACGGTCCACGCACCGCTCGATGCGCTTGTATCCGATGAGATCCGGCGGAAGTCCCGCTTCCCGGAAGATTTTGGTTGGCGATTCGCCTGTCAAATAGCGGATGGTGCACACTTGCTTGAACGAATCGGCGTAGGTGATGCGATTACGCGTTACGTTGGCGACCGCCGGCAGTCCGCGCAATAGTTGGATTTCCTCATCGCTGAATGCTCCCCCACCTCGTGCCATGACACCCACCTTTCCACTGTTTGCATGAATGTGCTTGCGATTGTAGGGTGATGTTGGCGTAAGATGCCCCCACCTGCAACCCCTGTATGGTTGCTTTGTTTGACGCCTGTTTTGCCACCTACTTGCCACCTGCGGATACCTTTTTCATGCCGGATTTCGCCGTTTGGCACCAAATTTCACCCGCTTTGATCCCGTATCGCCCCGTACAAAACCTTCACCCCTAAAAAGTATGGAAAGGCACGAAAAGCGGGCATCCACGGATGGTTTCCGCGAATGCCCGCTTATCTCGCCTGCGCGATTATCGTTTTAGCGCATATCAGTGCATGCGCTGGCGCGACTTGAGTGCGACGGTAACGCCGGCACCTGCCACGAGCAGCGCCACCACGGTGAAGAGGGTCGTGCCCGCAGCGCCGGTAAGCGGCAGCTGGGTGACGTTCTTCACGTTCTTGACCTTGTACGTGTCGCTATCGGACACCTCAGCGTTCGGAGCCAAGCCCCAGATATCGGCACCTACATACTTGACGGCCTTACCGTTCGCAATGGTAACGGTAAATGCAGCTTTGAGATTCTGCTGGAAGCCTGCAGGAACACTGGTCTCAGTGACCTTGTAAGTACCGTCCGCAAGACCCTTGAAAGTCACCGTTCCATTTGAATCGGAAATCACAGTAGCAGTGGACGGAGTCGAGGCACCGTTCTGTCCTTCGATCTTAAACTCAGCACCGGCCAGAGCCTTGCCCTGGGCGTCGGTCTTGGTGAAGGAGAACTGACCGTTGGTGATGGTAGTGCTGTCAGTAGCTTCAGCACCATTGTCGGAGAGCACAACCGTATTAGTCACGGCCTTGCTGCCGGCGGCTTCCTCACTGGTAACAGTGGCATTGTAGGTCACAGTGATGACTGCACCTGCGGGCTGCTTCTTGATGGAACTGATGGTGACGGTGAAGGTGCCATCCTCGTTTTTAGCCACGGTGTAATCCGTATCCTTGGTCAGCGCTTTATCGACAACTGTCACCTTAAGGGAATCGAAATCCACAGTCTGGCCATCAGACGGGGTATCCGCATAGGTGTAGCCGTAATCGCTGTAGTACTGCGTGTTCTGCGGCACATAGCTCGTAATGGTGTAGGTCACTTTCTGTCCAGCGGAAGCGGTGATGGCGTCCGCTCCATTCACCGTCTTGGTCACGGCAGTGGTCTGGTTCTTAATGTCCACAGTTGCCTCAGTGAGCGGATTCAGCACGCCATTCTTAACGTTGCCGGAGCCAACGAGGATTGCGATAGACGGAGTGGCATCCTTATTGGTGCCAGCCAAGTAATCCGCGTCCACAAACAGGTACAGACCTGCAGGGAGCGGCACAGTAGCAGACAAGCCATCTTCAGCAAGATTATTGCCCAGATCAACTACAGTCGGCTTGCCAAGCATACTGGTCTTGGTCTTCAGCGTTTCCACGAACTTACGGGAAGCACCGTTCTTCCATGCGCCAGTCGCCGTATCCTTGCTCGATTCCGTCGTATCCAGCACGCCTTCGGCAAGCGCCCAAGCCATCAGATCGCTGCCATCGGTTGGAACGCTTTTCGTAGTGCCCTCAACAGCGGCTTTGAGCGCATCCTTAATGCCGGATTTATCCGTCACCGTGCTGGCGGTCTGCACACCGTACGCTACATTGTCATCAGTGCCGTACTGCACGTAGTCGGCGATCTTGTAGGCGTTCAGCTTACGCTTGGTCAGCTGCTTGGGGTCCTGAGCGGCGAACGTGAAATTCTCTTTATCGGGAACGATAGTGCCGGCACCATCAGCCTGTGCGCTGGTTGCGCCCAGGGCCATGCCGCCCAGCAACGTCGCAGCGGCGGCGATGCCTGCGAAAAGTTTCCTCATCTTCATGAGAATCCCCTCTCCTTGTGTTGTTGATATTGTGTTTGTTTTTGCTAACGGGATCTGAAGCCCAACATGCTCTGGATCCACAAATTTGTGATGCACGGCTGGACTGCCCTGCGAAGATTGGTAGGGGCAGTCCAGCCCGAGGAACCATCTCAGACGAGACGTTTCTTGCTGTTCCAGATGCCAGCCGCACCAACCAGCAGTACTGCGAGTCCGCCGATCGACCCACCAACCAGCAGCCACTGACGATCCGTCATCCCGCCCGTCAATGGCAACGCCGACACCGCCACATACGTATTGGTGAATTTGGCGACATCCGCAGACTGATTATCAACAGGCTTGCCGTTGTCGTCCGTGACTTGCTTGATGCTCACTTTTGGCGTGTCCATATCGGCAGGAACCGTCACGGTTACCGTGTATTCCGCCTGAGAATAGTGCAGGCCAGCAATGGCGTCGGTGGGCTTGGTTTCCTTCACCGTGTAGGTGTAGGTGCCAGCGGTCTTGTATACGATCTCGCCGAAGCTCGCCTCGTGATTTGCGGTAGTCGTGCCGATCGCGACGGAAGCTGGACCAGGCAATGGAACGTTCTGGGCTGAGTCAGAGCCGGCAATGGCGAATTCGAAGGAGTCACCTTTCTTCCATTCACGACCGCTGATGCTCTTGGACACCTTGATTGAACCCTCAGCCAGAATCGACTTCTTGTGAGTGTTAGTGACAGTGACCGGCCACTCCTTCACATTGTCAGCCGTATTCGCGTCGCGATTGGCTTCCCACAGCTCGTTGGCAGTGATTGTCACTTTTTGACTCTCGTAAGAAGTTTCGTAGCCTGTAACAGCCTCTTCGACCACCTCATAAGTGTGACCGGGAGCCAGGTTTTCGAAAGTTGCCTTCCACTCCGTATCAGCCGTTGCCGGAACTTTGCGTTCCGAATCTTTTCCGTCGATCTGCAGTGTAAACGTCACCGATCCAGGATTGCCTTCTACGCTTTCCTTGCCATCGGCGCCGTACCACTTCTTCTGCACTGTGATGGCACCAGTCTTGACCTGATCGACCGGCTGTTCCGCATAAAGCGTATCGCAGGCGTGCGTTTCACCGTCACCCGAGTAGGCCAAGCATGCGCTGTCGTTGGTATAGAAACCAGACTTATCTACAGACGTGGCATTATCGGCAGCGTCGGAATTTGCGCTACCAGTCACACCGTTGTAGCCACCTTTTCCAGCGTTCTTGTTCGCCACATAATCGTCATACGCCTTCTGCGTAGGCTTGATGTCGAACTGCAGCGTGTAAGTCACACCGTCAGGAAGTGGCTCCGGGCTCCTCGGCGATGCGGTAATCATCTTACCATGCACCTCGATATTCCATTGCGTAGTTACATCAGTGCCATCATTGGTAACCACTTTTGCGGTTTCTGCAGGATAGGCATCAGCAAATTCAGCATATTCCGACAGCGTATCCTGAATGGTCACGCCGGTATATCCGTTGGTGCTCGTAATGGTTTGCTGAATGTCTTTGAAAACCCTCGACAGCTCAGAAGCCGTACTGGCGGTCTTGTAGTAGCCCTTGTCCGAGCCGCCACTAAGCGTTACACCAGACCAATCATCAACACTTCCATAATTCGGATAATTGCTGGACACCGCATTCATAAACACATTGGCTTGGCGTGTCTCCTTATCTTTCCACCAATGGTACGAAGTTACGCTCGTGTCAGCACCAGAGAAGATGCCTACGCTGTACACACCAACATTCGCATCTTTCAGTTGCTTAGCGGTCGTCAATGTCTGGTTCGCAACAGTACTGCTGAATGTATCAGACTTAGTCGGCACACCATCGGTAAAGAACACTACATACTTGATTGCATTAGTTCGCGTGTCCTTATCCAAGGTGGACTTAGCTTTGTTGAAACCAGCCGCAGTATTAGTGGCACCCTGGGGCTTTAAGTCGTTGACCTTAGTTTTCAGTTTCGTTACGCCAGGCGTAAGTTCGCTTAGCGTAGATGCAGAGTCAGCAAAACTCACCAACGAAACCTGTACTTTGTTATCAGCGTTTGCGATTGTATTATTCTGCGTATCAACGCCATCCAAGAAAGCGGTCACTGCCGTCTTCAGCGCTGCAGAGCGAACAGGATTATCGTCGCGGCACCGGCCCTTACCACTCATGCAGTAGGCCATCGAGCCGCTGTTATCGAGCACTAGTGCGATGTCGACTGGCTGGGAGACGGTTTGCGAAGTGCTGGATCGCTTGCCCGTCACGTTGAGGTTCAACGTGTACGTATCGTTGGCACCCTTCTTCTTGGCGATGGTCTTATGATGTTTCGGCACTCCAAGCGGATCAGGCTTGGCAGTCACCGTGAAGTGGCCCTGCACCGTATGATCAGCCGCAACAGTCATGTCAACGTAACGACGTCCACTTCCATCTGTCTGAATCGTAGGGCTGGAAACAACCTTGCCATTGTCAGTACCTTCGAATGTCACGTCATACTTAGACCAGTCCGTCGTGGTGCTTGTCAGGTAGAAACGAACCGTTTTCTCCTCACCGGCGGCGGCGAGGATTGGCAAGGTGCCGCTTTCCCTGGTTCCTGACGAGATCATACCCGATTCAAGACTTCCAGTTTCGCCCAAAACACTAGCATTAAATGTTGCGCTCGTATCGCCATTGACGGTGATCTTCGCAACAGCCTGCGAGAAAATAACGCCGAACGCCGCACCCTGCCTTGAGCCATAACCACTGTTCTTCATCTCAATGGAAACCTGAGTTGGAGTGGACGTTGTATACAGACGAATGCCTTGAGGCACGCTGTCTCCATCCTTACCCGTGCAAGTTATGGTTTGATTGTCAGTCGAAAATTGCGGCTTACAGAAACTGTAATTGCTACCGTCTGTTGGATAAGATCCCAGTTGCGTAATCGCGGAACTGGAGGCGTACACCATTTGCTCGTCTTTGTTAGTGCTTTCCGCATCCGCCATAACGAACGAATACTGCAGATTAGCTACGTTCTGACCGTCTTTAGCAATGGTGATCTTTGAAAGCTGTATCTTCGAATCGTTCTGATATCCATCGTTTTGATACAGCGCGGGCTTGCTTCCGGCTGGGAAATCAGAATATCCCTCAACACCGAAGATTGCGTGATGTCCAGCTTCACCTTGGTATGTACGATCATCCCACGTTGGCACTCCACTGGCGACGACCGGACGGTTGCCGGAATAACGCGCGGTAAATGACATGGTCAGGCCGCCGCCGAGATTCACGGTCATTTTTTGGCCGGCGTCTTTTTTGGCGGCATTTGAGTCGAACTTGGACATATCAAGCCAGCACACGCGCTGCAAAGCATTCGTTCCAGCGTAAATACAGTCGGAACCAGTAGCATCCGCCACTGCGGAAGGGCCATTTTGCTCGGCGTTGACAGTTTGCGGATTGGACTGTGCGGTGGTATCAGTCTGCGAGTTCGCATCCGAAGATGCAGCATCTCCGACATTTGCCGCATTCGCCGTGTTCACGCCGGCATCCGCACCAGTGTTGGTATCGGATTCAGTGTCTGCGGTACCGGTGGCAGCATCGCCCGCATTGTCTGCAGCCGTGCCGTCCGCAGCATTCTTGCCATCAGTCGACTCGTTAGCAGTAGTCGCGCTTTGATCCGTGGTGGTTTCCACAGTGGCCGGCGTATCTTCCGCAAGAGCGGCGGAGGTGGCGTAGCCCATGCCACTCAACATGGCGACCGATGCGAGCACAGCCACTATACGTTTGGCAAGTCCTCCCCTGGGCTTCGCCTCATATTCATGTGCATGCCTCATGAGCATCCCCTTAATCCTGTGCAATCACACGTCTCACGACGCGCAACCTCTCTTCATGCCAGGATTTACGACATCTTTTACGTGCCCGAATAATCCTGACAGTATCTCAACTCTGAAAGCTAGAGGAAAAGGGACCGCCATGCATACACCCTAAGTGCGGGAAAGTCGGGTATCGCACAATCGATGGAAATTGCTGAATTGCAACACAAGTCACCCGCGAAAAGCACCCGACGTCACCACAAAGAAACGATGGGATAATCACCCAAATGACGCTTCTTCATACTTTCGTAACCATTGGTCAATAATGGAAATCACGCATTTTTTGTGCGCCAACCACGTTTTTATATTCAAATTGCATGTCAGGCATGCCTTCATGCAGCAGCCGCGTCAGCCGCGCTTCGGCCACCAAGCCGCATGTCTGCGAATATGCCACGGCCTACGTCGTAGCCAAACCAACAACGTGCCCAATCCAAGAGTCGCAACACCTGCGATCACACCGATCGTACGAGCGTCCTTCACCGCGTCGTTTTCGGCGGGAATCTCATCTGGAATGGCGGAACGTGTGGCCGAAACTAGCAGACGGTGCGTGTTGACGCCATACGGTGTGCAGGTCATCAGGGTCACACGGTCCTCGCCGGGCACGATTTTCAGCTGCGACGTGTCGTTCGGCTCGATCACCGTGATACGGTCCACCTGATAGCCGAGCGTGCGGCCCATCACCTCTATATAGAAGTAGTCGCCGACGCGCATTTCATCGAGCCGCGTGAACATGGCCGCTTCGACCAGTCCGCGATGCCCCGTGAGCACCGTATGCGTGTTCCTGCCTCCGACCGGCAGACTGCTGCCATACAGGTGGCCCGCGCCCGAAGCGAGCGCCGATTCGGAGGTGCCATGGTAGATCGGCAGTTTCACGGAAATTTTCGGAATACGGATCGTACCCATCACGCCACCGCCGGAATCCAACAGACTCTGGTACTCCGCGTCCGCCGAACTGGCGCTTGCGGAACTGGCGTCCGTGGAACCGGCGTCCGCGCCTGTGTCCGCACCACTCTGGTTGTCCGATTCACCAGAATCGGACATCTGTGATCCACTTTCACCCACCTGATTGTCCGATTCCGCAGAATCGGACACGCTGGCACGCGATCCGCCGCGCACATCAGCGAACGGATCCTTCGCCTCACCCAAAATCGGCTGCCCGGATTCCGCAAGCCACTTGTTATAGTCCTGGGCCGCGGCGAACGCGTCATCTGCCTGCGGATACGGCCAGCCCGCAACCGTCTGCGCGGATCTTACCGACGTTTCCGACAGATCACGCGCCGACCAATACTGCAACATTGCCGGGAATCCGCCAATACAAACCGCAGCAACAATCAGCAACGCCGCAACCGCACGCATCGCCAGCATTGTACCGCGTGCGCGACGTCGTTGACGCATTTCGTCGGCAACATCAATCGCCTCGGCAAATGACAGAAAACAGCCAGCCGTCAAAAGTCGACCGTCCACCGAAACTTCCTCGGACGACGGCTGGCGACCGTCATGCCATTCCACCGCTTTCTCCATCTCACGCAAGCGTGCCGTCACCCGACAAGCTTTCGCAGCACACGTTCCAGTTCGTCGATGCGCAATGCTTGCTTCGCAATCAATTCGTCGCACTGGTTGATGATGAGCTGCGCCTGGGTGAGTTTTGAAAGCATATCCTGCGATTCCATTTCCGATGATTGCGCGTCATCGCCCATAAGATCATGATGACGGATGATGCGCAGATCGTCGCGATTGGCACGCTCACCGCCGCGACGGTCGCGTTCCCCCTGCTTTTTCCAGCGTGCAATGCACCGCTCAATGCGTTTGTATCCGATGAGTTTCGGGTCGAGACCCGCCTCGCGGAAGATGGCGGCCGGCGATTCGCCCGCATTGTATCTGCACATGACTTCGATGCGGAAACTGTCGGCATACCGGATATGCGACGCGCTCACGCTTTCCACTGCGGGAAGGCTGGCCAAATATGCGCGCTCCTTTGCGGTGAATTTTCCATCAACCATTCTTCCCTCCCCCTGTATTGCCTAAACAGCTTGGTTCAGAATCATATCGGAGCTTTCCCCATTGGTACCCTCGTTAAAACCCTCGAATAAAGCCCGCCCTTCCCCCAATGAAAAGAAGGAGTTCCATCTTCAAAACAAAAAAGTTCCGCCATTTTTCACAGGTAGCAACGCTCATAGAATTGCCCCCCCTCCCCCCCATAAAATTTACAAAAACTTAACCTTGCCCTAGCGCACCCTTTTGGTACATCATGGGGTATCACATCTCTGAATACCGTCATGCAGACTCACTAGGCTAGAAACATGACGCAAGAGCTCGTTTCATTGACTATCATCATGGCGGTGGCAGCCGTCAGCCCGATTGTGGCGCAGTTGATTCCGGGAAGGTTCATTCCACAAACCGTGCTGCTGCTCGTCGCCGGAGCCACGCTCGGCCCGTACGGACTGGGCGTAATCGAGGTGAACGACGCTGTGAAACTCTTGAGCGAGCTCGGCATGGCGTTCCTATTCCTGCTCGCCGGCTATGAAATCG
>UMGX01018135.1_pt1 | contig 45430 bp, 35 predicted proteins | sample 1965411 | NCBI WGS metagenome assembly UMGX01 (sample SAMEA4836086, study PRJEB28245) | human gut metagenome | biome: gut microbiome; material: fecal sample | place: Denmark | collected 2008 | reverse complement strand
GACGGGGTCCCGCCGTTAAAAGGGAAGGATATAAGGTTCTTTTAGAATCCGTATCCCTGAGTGTATGAATAAATTCATAAACAAGAGTGGTACCGCGCAGGCTGTTTGCCTTTCGTCTCTTGCAGTGTAAGCTGTGATAGAGTCGAAAGGTTTTTTTATTTATTGAGAAATTTCTTTGGATTTCCTAGTAAATAAAAAACCTCCGGGCAAGATGCACACGCTGCAATAAGGAATTTTACCGCAAAGTAGTTTAGCAGCGGCGTGCAAAGTGGGACGCACCCCTCAAGGATTGAGGGGATGAGAAGTTGAAGTGAGATTGCCCATTTTGTTCTGTTAAAGGAGATTTATGCCAAGGCAGCTTAATAAAAACTATTTAAAATTAGGAGGATTGGGAAGATGATGAATGCAGGCAAATATCGGCGTCAGTATTTTATGCCGCCGGAAAGATGTATGGATTGGACAGAGAAAGAGTATGTGGATAAAGCTCCGATCTGGTGCAGCGTGGATTTAAGAGATGGCAACCAGGCTTTGGTAATTCCGATGAGTTTAGAACAAAAAGTAGAGTTTTTCAAACTGCTGGTGAAAATTGGCTTTAAGGAGATAGAAGTTGGTTTTCCAGCGGCATCGGAGACAGAGTATAATTTTTTGCGCACATTGATTGATCAGAATCTAATTCCTGAGGATGTGACCATTCAAGTATTGACTCAGGCGAGAGAGCATATTATTAAGAAGACTTTTGAGGCGGTGAAGGGTGCTCCAAGGGCAATCATCCATCTGTATAATTCTACTTCCCTGTCACAGCGGGAGCAGGTATTTCAGAAATCAAAAGAAGAGATCAAACAGCTGGCCGTGGATGGCGCAATTCTTTTAAAACGGTTGGCCTCGGAGACGGAGGGGAATTTTCTGTTTGAGTACAGTCCGGAGAGTTTCACTGGGACAGAGCCCGAGTACGCTTTGGAGGTGTGTAATGCCGTTTTAGATGTGTGGAATCCGACAGAAGATAAGAAGGCGATTATCAACCTGCCGGTTACGGTACAGCATTCGATGCCCCATGTCTATGCGAGTCAGATAGAGTACATGTGTAAACATATGCGGTATAGAGAGAATGTTTTGGTCTCTCTTCATCCTCACAATGACCGGGGCTGCGGCGTAGCAGACGCAGAGATGGGAATTTTGGCGGGAGCTGACCGTATCGAGGGTACTTTGTTTGGAAATGGAGAGCGCACAGGAAATGTGGATATTGTAACTCTGGCCATGAATATGTATTCCCAGGGAGTGGATCCTGAATTGGATTTCTCGGATATGCCGGAAATCTGTGAAAAATATGAAGAGTATACAGGAATGAATATAGATGAGAGAAGTCCATACAGCGGTGCGCTGGTATTTGCAGCTTTTTCTGGTTCTCATCAGGATGCGATCGCGAAGGGGATGCATTATCGGGATGAGCGTGACCCGGATCATTGGACGGTTCCTTATCTTCCCATTGATCCGACGGATATCGGAAGAAATTACGACGCGGATGTCATCCGAATCAACAGTCAGTCTGGAAAAGGTGGCGTAGGCTACATCCTGGAGACCAAGTATGGCTTGAATCTGCCTGCAAAGATGAGAGAAGCGATGGGATATGTGGCAAAGGGTGTATCAGATCATGTGCATAAAGAACTGATGCCGGAAGAGATCTTTGAACTGTTCAAGAAGAATTTTGAGAATGTGGTGAAGCCTCTGAGCATCAATGAAGTACACTTCCAACAGACTGGTGAGGGTATCACGACTCAGGTGACTTCCACATTTAAAGGAAAGAAAATTGTGACAGAGGCAAAAGGAAATGGTCGTCTCAATGCAGTCAGCAATGCTCTGAAAAAAGCGTATGGCATGAAATACGATCTAATTACTTACCAGGAGCACGCATTGGAACAGAGCTCTAGTTCAAGAGCGATTGCTTATGTGGGAATCCGCAAGCCAGACGGGGGCCTGTCCTGGGGAGCAGGTGTAGATCAGGATATTATCCGTGCCTCTATTGACGCGCTGGTTACAGCGATTAACAATCGTTGATTTTCGGTTAATTGTTACAAAAAGTTACAGGGTGTGTCGAGAAAAAAATAGGAAATCCAACTAAAAAAAGCGAAAATCGCTTGACGAATCCTCAAATATTGAATATAATTTTCTTATATGTTTCAGAAATGTTACAGAAACTTTAAGCATAAGAAAGGATTTCATTATGAAGGGGAAGAGAAGTCAGCGAAAGCGAAAAATTTGCCTTTTCAAAAGAGCAGTTAGAATTTTGCTGAATGAGCTGTACTGCTTTTTGCGGAAATGGAAAAGAAGATATCCTCACGGATTTGCGGTCATATGTAGTTGTGTGATTGTGGCTTTGGCTGTAGTTGCAGGATGCAGGATTTTTATGGGGGTGAACCACAGTAAGGTTTATGCGGCCGAGGAGAGACAGGCTGTGAATGTCCAGCAGAATGTGATGCCCAGTGGTCTGGCAGGTGTGATCAGTGGAGTCTGGGAGTCAGAATATCAGCCGGACGCAGTTGCCAGAATTGGCACATCCTGTGAAGAAGTAATTGTTGGGCAAAGGCTAAGTAAAATTCACAATGAAACTCAGAAAGTGGACATGAGTGCGTTTGCACAGAGTGCTGCGGAGAATTTGAACAGTCAGTCCATGACAATGGCAGCGGCTCCGAAAATGATGAGTGACACGGATTATGATACGCTGCTTCACATTGTGGAGGCAGAGGCAGGAGGAGAAGACATCAAGGGCAGAATTATGGTGGCAAATGTGATTATGAACCGTGTGGAGAGCCCGCAATTTCCAGATAGCGTGACAGAGGTGGTCTGGGATACAGAGGGCGGATACCAGTTTTCACCAACTTATGACGGCAGAATCGGGACTGTAGAGATATCTCCGGAGACAGAGGATGCTGTGCGGCAGGCTTTGGAAGGAACCGATTACTCCCAGGGAGCATTGTTCTTTGTGGCAAAAGATCAAGCTGCGAAAGAGAATGTAGACTGGTTTGAACGAGATCTGAAAAAATTATTTGAACATGGTGTACACACTTTTTACACTTATCCTGACGGAGCGAAAGAGTGATAGAGAAGACCTGAGAGCAAAAGAGTGGCTTTCAGGTCTTTTTTACTGCATAGGAAACTTCGTTCCCTATGCAGTAAAAAAGACCTTCAGGCAGGATGCACACGCCGCAATCAGGTAGTACACCGCTAGGCGGTGTTGCGGCGACGCGCAAAGTGGGACTGCGCCCCTCAAGATTGAGGGGCAGGGGAGCTGAAGTGGGCGTGCCCACTTTGTTCTGTAATAGGAAAGACCTTGTCACGCTAATGCGCGAAAGCTTTTTACGATAACATAAGTGCTCTGCTATGGACTTATATGTTTTTTTATGCTATCATGATATTTGGCAAAATATATGGGAAGAGTCTTCCCAGAAAATATATAAAAGAGAGGAATAAGACCATGGAGATCTTATATAAAAGTACGCGGGGTGACAGCACTCCGGTAACAGCGTCAATGGCTATTTTAAAAGGGCTTTCCGAAGACGGGGGATTATTTGTGCCTACTCAGATTCCTGCTTTGGATATCGACTATGCCAAGCTGGCGAAGATGAGTTATCAGGAAGTGGCTTATGTAGTGATGAGCAAATTCTTGACGGATTTTTCTGAAGAGGAGTTGAAAACTTGCATTGCGAGGGCCTATGATTCCAAATTTGATACAGAAAAGATAGTGCCAGTAAAAGAAGTGAACGGCATTTATTATCTGGAACTGTTTCATGGAGCTACGATTGCATTTAAAGATATGGCGTTGTCTATTCTGCCCCATTTGATGACGACAGCAGCAAAGAAAAACCAGGTTAAAAATGAGATTGTAATTTTGACGGCTACTTCCGGAGATACTGGCAAAGCTGCGATGGCAGGATTTGCGGATGTGCCAGGCACAAAAATTATTGTCTTTTATCCTAAACATGGAGTCAGCGCGATTCAAGAAAAACAGATGGTGACTCAGAGAGGGGAGAATACCTATGTAGTAGGTATCACTGGTAACTTTGACGACGCGCAGACTGCTGTGAAAAAGATGTTTAACGACAAAGAGATGGCGGCTGAATTGGATAGTGCTGGTTATCAGTTTTCTTCAGCGAATTCCATCAACATAGGACGTCTGGTTCCTCAGATTGTGTATTACGTATATGCCTACGCAACTTTGTTGGGCGAAGGAAAAATAAAAGAAGGAGAGAAGATGAATGTGGTGGTGCCGACAGGAAACTTCGGCAATATCTTAGCCGCCTACTACGCGAAAAAGATGGGTCTGCCAATTCAAAAACTGATCTGTGCGTCCAATGAGAATAGAGTACTCTATGACTTTTTCAGTACCGGTACCTATGACAGAAGAAGAGAGTTTAAATTGACTTCTTCCCCGTCCATGGATATTTTGATTTCCAGTAATCTAGAACGGTTGATTTATGCACTGACCGGTGAGGATGCCGGGAAGTGCCGGGGTCTGATGGAGGCTTTGAGCAGAGATGGAAATTATACGATTACCGAAGAGATGAGAGAAGGTTTGAGTGATTTCTATGGAAATTACTGTAGTGAAGGAGAAACATCTGAGGCAATCAGCGCCACATACTACGGTGGGAATTATGTGATGGACACACATACAGCGGTGGCGGCTGGAGTTTATCAGAAATATCTGCGTGAGACGGGGGACAGGACAGTCACTGTGATCGCGTCGACAGCCAGTCCTTATAAGTTTGCGAGAAGTGTAATGCAGGCGATCGACAATACTCGATATGAGGGGCTAGAGGATTTCCAACTGATTGATACGATGTCACGTCTTTCTGGGGTACCGGTTCCGAAGGCAGTAGATGAGATTCGGACTGCACCGGTTTTGCATGACCGTGTTGTGGATGCCTGTGATATGCCAAAGACGGTGAAAGAGATCTTGAATATTACCTGCTGATATAGATGAAATTTCCACTGGCCGCTTTGAGAAGACAAAATGAGAAAAAGCGGCCGGTGGTGAACAGTAGCCTAAGAGGTATGTGAATGAATTGGAATCAACTGTTATCAGAACAAAGAATCGTTCCTTGTGATGTACACAGGCGGCCGGCGGCCGCTTTTCTGTTATCAGAGGGAGGGCGCGAAACTGCGGATTTGCGCACGGAATTTGAGAAGGACTACCATAGAATTGTCGGTAGCGCATCTTTTCGGAGACTTCAGGATAAGACCCAGGTATTTGCACTTGACAAAAGTGATTTTATCCGCACTCGTCTGACACATTCTTTGGAGGTGTCATCTTTTGCCAAATCTTTAGGACAAAACATTTCTCAGCATCTGCTTCAGACGAAAAAAGACCGTTCCTTTACAATAAGAGATAAAGAAGATATTTGCAATATTCTTCAATGTGCCGGGTTTATCCACGATATTGGAAACCCTCCCTTTGGACATTTTGGGGAGGAGGCAATTCGCGATTGGTTTGTCCGAAAACTTCCAGAAATGAAGTATCAGGGAAAGGCAGTCTGTGAGTTTCTCGCTCCTGTGATGTTTCAAGATCTTTGCCATTTTGAAGGAAATGCACAGGCACTTAGGCAGGTGAGTAAGCTCTATTTTTTGGAAAATGAGTATGGGATGAACCTCACATTGGGAGTTTTGAGTGCTGTGATAAAATATCCGGTTTCTTCTTTGAAAATCTGTCCTGATGGTTCCGATGTGAAGAAGAAAAAGATGGGATATTTTTACGCAGAAGAAAACCTGTATCGGGATATTGCAAGGGCCACAGGAACAAACGGCGAGAGAAATCCTCTGGCTTACATCTTAGAGGCGGCAGATGATATTGCCTATCTGACGGCGGATATTGAAGACGCTTTTAAGAAAAGTTTTGTATCCTACGACGAACTGGTTCGGGAGTTGGACTGTGATTATGAGGAGAATTTGAGAAGTGGAATGGATGTCGCGTCTATGCTGCGGCAGCAGTATGAACATGCCAAGAAGGGGCAAGTGCCAAATACACAGCTCTATGCGGTTCAAAATTGGATAGCCGGGCTGCAAAGCGCCCTGATCTTTGGTGTGACAGACAGTTTTCTCTTACATTATGAAGAGATTATGGCAGGGGAATTTCGGAAGGATTTGTTTCAGGGGACAACGGCTGAGTGGGTTGTCGAAGCTCTGCGGCGAATCGCCCATAAATATGCATTCTCATCCAGGCAGATACTTCAGAACGAAGTCTCGGCCTGGACAATTTTGAATTTCCTTCTGGACAGATTTGTTCCGGCAGCGCTCTATTACGATACGGAAGTGCCCATGAACATGATGGAAAAGAAGCTAATGAACCTGGTTTCGGAGAATTATAAACAGACTTATCACACTTATTCGAAGGGAAAATCTTCGGCAGAAAAGCTGTATTTGCGATTGTTGCTTATCACGGACTTTGTCAGTGGGATGACTGACAGTTATGCCAAAGATTTGTACCAAAAGTTGAACGGAATCAGCTAAGTGACCAATAATTTTTTTTAACTCTTCAATGCATTGACAATTTTTTTTGAAAATGTCATAATATTCGTGATTGCTAGAATAGAAGGAGGAAATGACATGTCAACAAAAGCGAATTATCCAATTAGTGAAATTGGAAAAGGAAAAGTTGGTTTTTCCAAGACACGTTCCATCATTGAAGCAGCTTTCTATGGTAATAATGTTGTCAAGGTAAACACTCTGAAAGAAGCGTACAATCTTGCTAAGAATTCTCCGGGCACTGTTGTTACTGATATGCCGGTATATAGAGGAGAAGAATTCGGACTGGACGCGGATGCGAAAGTTCTGTTGTTCAATGACGGAGCCATCACTGGACGTTATGCGACTGCACGCCGTATTGCAGGAGAACCGGGTGTGGACTGCGAAGCGCTGGACAAGGTAGCTATGGACGCGATCTATACCTCTCGTTATAAAAAAATGTATCATGCTACTGTATATGCGGGTCTGGATCCAGAATTCATGGTAAAAGCTCATCTTCTGATTCCAGAAGGAGAGGAAAATATCATGTATAACTGGATGCTGAACTTCCAGTACATGTCTGATGATTACGTAAAAATGTACAAAGAGTCAAAGCCAGTAGGAGACGGAAAAGAGCCAGATATCTATATTTTCTCTGATCCTCAGTGGGCACCTTCCGAGAATCCGGGAGTGAGCTATGACTGTCTGAGCGACCCGGCTAAGAAGACTCTGTGCTATTTCAATACAGAGACAAACTGTGCTTGTATCCTTGGTATGAGATACTTTGGCGAGCATAAAAAAGGAACTTTGACCATGGTATGGGCAATTGCAAACCGTAACGGTTATGCATCCTGCCACGGTGGACAAAAAGAGTATCTGCTTTCAGACGGCTCAAAATATGTAGCTTCCGTATATGGTCTGTCAGGTTCTGGAAAATCTACTCTGACTCACGCAAAACATGACGGAAAATATGAAATCAAAGTTCTGCACGACGATGCGTTTATTATCAATACAGATACCTGTGCATCCATCGCGATCGAGCCTACTTACTTTGATAAGACAGCGGATTATCCGACTGGCTGTGAGGACAATAAGTATCTTCTGACCGCACAGAATTGTTCCGCTACTCTGGATGAAGACGGAAAAGTTCAGCTGGTGACAGAGGATATCAGAAATGGAAATGGACGAGCGATTAAATCTAAGCTGTGGTCTCCGAACCGCGTAGACAAGATTGATGCGCCTGTAAATGCTATTTTCTGGATTATGAAAGATCCTACCATTCCGCCAATTGTAAAACTGAAAGGTGCTTCTTTGGCCTCTGTGATGGGTGCGACTCTGGCGACCAAGAGATCTTCCGCTGAGCGTCTGGCTCCTGGTGTAGATCCGAATAAGCTGGTTGTAGTTCCTTATGCGAACCCATTCAGAACTTACCCTCTGTCTAACGACTATGAGAAGTTCAAAAAATTGGTGGAAGAGAAAAATGTAGATTGCTATATTGTCAATACCGGAGACTTCATGGGCAAGAAGGTTCAGCCGAAAGATACTCTGGGTATTTTGGAGGCAATTGTTGAGAAGAGAGCTCAGTTCCATCAGTGGGGAAGCTTCTCTGATATCGAGATCATGGATTGGGAAGGCTTCATCCCGGATATGAATGATCCTGAATACGTGTCTCAGCTGAAAGCTCGTATGAATGATCGTCTCAATGAAATCAAAGCATTCGAGACGGAGAAAGAGGGTTATGACAAACTTCCGGACGATGCGTTGGCAGCAATCCAGAAAGTTGTAGATGAGTTGAATTAATTTTGTTGATGATGTTGTGGGACTGTGCAGGCTTTGCACAGTCCTTTTTATGTTATAGACAGATCTTGTCACGCTAATGCGTAAAAATCAGACAAAAAAATTTGTCTATATTTGTCATTTAAGATAAGGAATTTATATTGAAAATTCACATATACTAGAGTATAATAATTTATAGCAAAAGAGTGTATGTGTTTTCCTGGGATGCTCGACAATCCTATTATTTTGAACCTACATCTATTTTTAAGGGATTCCAAGATCGCAAGTTGGATGTCAGACCTCTCGTCGTGGTAGGCAGAATACTTGTTGAGGAAACCCACCTAGCTTCAGTGCTAGGCGTCAAAAGATAGGACCGGCATTTTGGGACACTCAGAAAAAGAAGGGAGTCGTGAGACTCCCTTTTTTTCTGGAACTCTAGAGCGTTTTATCCATCTGTTTTATCCTGAGGGATTATTTTACGGATTTATAATTCATTCGTTTTAAGGGGGAATGAAAGTCTGTATACGACATATATTAATAGTATGAATCAAAATAGCGTTACTGTTCACTCACTTGCAGTTCGTGCGCAGTAACACGCTTCGCGATGCACACAAATTGCTGTTTACAGCAGTTTGGCGCGAGTAGTTCTAGGATTTTTGTACAAATGTATAAAAACACCTCGTGGGATATTGAAGACCTGAACTGTAACAAAATAGTGATTCAAGAATGGGCAGACAAGGGGCTGAAACTTGTCAGTCTTTAAAAACCGTGGTATGATGTAACAAAAACAGGCGAAGAGGGAGGAAAATGAAGAAAAAATTAGGTCCGGTGTTGTCTTCTCTGTCCGGATTTATCCGGCGGACTCAAAAAGATCATGTTGGCGCATATGCGGCACAGGCAGCATATTTTATTATTTTATCATTTATTCCCTTTATGCTGTTTTTGATGACGCTGGTGCAATATACACCTTTGACTTATAACGCTGTCCGGTCTGCGATTGTAAGCTTTTTGCCAAGAGAGATACAGTCTTTTGTTCTGGGAATTGTGGCAGAGGTTTTTAGCAAGAGTGGGGCTGTGCTTCCTGTGACTTTGGTGACAGCAATCTGGTCAGCAGGAAAAGGAATACAGGCACTCACCAACGGGTTGAATACCATTTATCATGTCAAAGAGACGAGAAATTGGCTTACTACCCGTCTTTGGTCAATGCTGTATACGGTGCTCTTTGTATTTGCATTGATCGGAAGCTTGATCTTATTGGTATTTGGCAATTCTATTCAGCAGACGCTGATGAGATATGTGCCCTTTTTAGGGGAGATGGTTGCCAGGTTTTTAGGTGCGAAAAACTTTCTTGTGTTTATTGTCTTGGTTTTGCTGTTTTTATTTTTGTATAAAGCACTCCCTAACCGGCGTGCCAGTTTGAAAAGTCAGGTTCCGGGAGCTGTTTTGACGGCAATTGCGTGGTCTGTTTTTTCCTTTGGATTTTCTATTTATTTTACCTTTTTTCCAAATTTTTCGAATATGTATGGCAGCCTGACCACCATCATTTTGATTATGCTGTGGATGTATATCTGTATGAATATCGTGTTGTTTGGAGCGGAGATCAATGCCTATTATGAGATGGAATTTCGACAAGCGCACGCATTTGCAAAAGAGCTGTTTGAACGGGAGGAAGAAGAGCTTAAGGAGAAAGAGAAAATTTTGTTAGAAAAGGAAGAGGAACTGCGGGTTAAAGAGGAGCATTTAAAAGAAAGAGAAAAAAATGTGGAAAAGAAAAGTTAACTCTTGACAGATTTGGCTTTTATGATACAATAACATTTATAAATTGAGAAAGGCTTTGAAGGTGTAAGTAGAGAGATATTTTCTTTCAGAGAGAGGAGGCCACCGGCTGTAAACCTCCTTAAGTTCAGATATTTCTTGAAATTCTCACTGGAGCTGCTGCTTTGAACAGAGTAGAAGCAGACGTACTGTGCGTTAAACAGTTGAGTGCCTGCATGCGTTTTTGCAGGAATCAGGGTGGTACCGCGGATTCAGCTTCGTCCCTATGAGGACGGAGCTTTTTTTATTCTGTAGTAAAGTTTGAGGGACTTTCCTGTAGAATAAAAAGCCCTTTGGGCAGGATATGCCCCGCCGCAGGCAGAGTATGTGATTGTAATATGAAAAATAAAGGAGAAATAAAAGATGGATATGAAACAAAAACTGCAGGAAATCCATGAAGAAGCCATTCAGAAGATTCAGCAGATCGATGCTCTGGACAAGCTTCAGGAGATCAGGGTGTCATACCTGGGGAAGAAAGGACAACTGACATCTTTACTGAAGGGAATGAAAGATGTCGCGAAAGAAGAAAGGCCAGTTGTGGGACAGATGGTCCATGAGACTCAGTCCCAAATCGAGGAGCTTTTGGACAGGACAAAGAAGAGGTTGGAAGAGGTAGCTCTGAATGCTAAGCTCGAGGCTGAGGAGATTGATGTGACTCTGCCGGCAAAAAAATCTAAGATTGGTCACCGCCATCCCAATATGATCGCGTTGGAAGAGGTGGAAAATATTTTTATCGGGATGGGCTATGAGGTAGTGAGTGGCCCGGAAATTGAGTATGACGAGTATAACTTTAGAAAATTAAATATCCCTGACGGCCATCCAGCCAAGGATGAGCAGGATACATTCTGGATTACCGATGAGATTGTATTGCGCACACAGACTTCTCCGTGTCAGGCGCGTACGATGGAGAGAGGGCCTCTGCCGATCCGAATGATTGCTCCCGGGCGTGTCTATCGTTCCGACGAGGTGGATGCGACGCACTCCCCATGCTTTAATCAGGTGGAAGGCATGGTCATCGACAAGAACATTACGATGGCGGATTTGAAAGGTACGCTGGATGAATTCGCGAAGCAGTTGTTTGGACCGGAGACGAAGACGAAATTCCGTCCTCATCATTTCCCATTTACCGAGCCGAGTGCAGAGATGGATGTGTCTTGTTTCAAATGCGGTGGAAAGGGCTGCCGTTTCTGTCAGGGAACCGGTTGGATAGAGATTTTAGGGTGTGGAATGGTTCATCCTGATGTGTTGGAGATGTGCGGAATTGACTCGAAGGAATACACAGGTTTTGCCCTGGGAATGGGATTGGAGCGTATCGCGCTTTTGAAATATGAGATTGACGATCTGCGTCGTCTGTATGAGAACGATGTGCGCTTCTTAAAACAGTTCTGATTGCCCAGAGGTGAACAGAGCGTGAAAACGGACGCAGAGAGATAGAATATAATTGTTGGAGATAGAGAGGAAAAGCTATGAATACTTCATTATCATGGATGAAAATGTACGTGCCGGATTTGGATGTGGACCCGCAGGAGTACACAGATGCGATGACCCTGACCGGAACGAAGGTAGAAGGTTATGAGAGAACAGATGCGGATTTAGATAAGATTGTGATTGGTCAGATTGATAAAATTGAGCAGCACCCAGATGCGGATAAGCTGGTGGTATGTCAGGTGAATATCGGCACAGAGACGATTCAGATTGTGACGGGAGCTCCGAACATTAAAGAGGGCGACAAAGTACCGGTTGTCCTGGACGGTGGCCGTGTAGCTGGAAGTCATGACGGAAAGATGACACCGGGAGGAATCGAGATTAGAAAAGGAAAATTAAGAGGAGTAGAGTCTAACGGCATGATGTGCTCCATCGAAGAGCTGGGCAGCACGCGTGACATGTATCCGGAGGCTCCGGAGTATGGAATCTACATTTTCCCGGAAGACGCGCAGATAGGCGAAGATGCCGTCGAAGCATTGGGGCTTAGGGATGTGATTTTTGAATATGAAATCACTTCGAATCGAGTAGACTGTTATAGTGCGCTGGGAATTGCGAGGGAGGCGGCTGCGACTTTCAATAAGAAATTTTGTCCTCCTAAGATTGTTGAGACTGGAAACGATGAGAAGACTTCTGACTATGTGAAAGTCACAGTGGAAGATCCAGATTTGTGTCCAAGGTATGCTGCCCGAGTGGTGAAGAATGTCAAGATTGGTCCATCTCCTAAGTGGATGCAAAGAGCCTTGGCTAGCAATGGAATTCGTTCCATCAATAATCTGGTCGATATTACCAACTATATCATGGAAGAATATGGACAGCCGATGCATGCCTATGATTTGGACAAGATTGATGGAAGTCACATTGTCGTAAAGCGAGCAAAGCAGGGAGAGAAATTTGTGACCTTGGACGGGCAGGAGCATGTGTTAGATGATTCCATATTGATGATCTGTGATGAGAATAAGCCAGTAGGTATCGCCGGCATCATGGGTGGTGAGAACTCGATGATTACGGATGAAGTGAAGACGGTATTGTTTGAGGGCGCCTGCTTCAACGGAGTAAATATCAGAAAGTCTTCTAAAAAGCTGGGACATGTGACGGATGCTTCCAGTAAGTTTGAGAAAGGTCTGGACCCGAATACTGCATTGGAGGCGGTAAACCGTGCGTGCCAATTGATGGAAGAGCTGGGTGCAGGAGAGGTAATCGGCGGAGTTGTGGACGTATGTTACGAGCACAAAGAGCCATGGAAGGTGCCATTTGAGCCGGATAAAATCAATGCACTCATTGGTATTGATATCAGCGCGGAGGAAATGCTGGGATATCTGGAAAGAGTAGAACTTTATCCAGATGAGACGAAAGAGAATATCATTGTTCCTACCTTCCGTCAGGATGTGCACTGTACGGCGGACTTAGCGGAGGAAGTGGCCAGATTTTACGGATATGACAAAATTCCGTCAACGATTCCAAGTTCCGAACTGACTGGTTTTCTGCCGTTTTGTAGAAAGATTGAGAAGGTGGCTCAGGATGTGGCGGAGTACTGTGGATTTTCCCAGGCAATGACCTATTCTTTTGAGAGTCCGAAGGTATTTGACAAACTGCGCCTGGACGCGGATGATCCGTTGAGACAGGCCGTGAAAATCCGTAATCCGTTGGGAGAAGACTTTAGTATTATGAAGACGCTTCCGTTGAATGGAATGCTGTCTTCCTTGGAGACGAATTACAGAAGACGTAATAAAGATGTGCGGCTGTATGAGCTGGCGAAGGTGTATCTGCCGAAATCTTTGCCTTTGACAGAATTGGCAGATGAGAGAGTGGAATTGACTCTGGGCATGTACGGCGAGGGAGATTTCTACACGATGAAAGGTGTGTGTGAGGAGTTCTTTGAGAAAGTAGGAATGAAGAAAAAGGTATCTTACGCTCCGAATTCCGGAAAGAATTATCTCCATCCAGGACGTCAGGCGAATGTTTATTATGATGGCAGACTTTTGGGGTATCTAGGAGAGGTGCATCCGCTGGTCGCTGAGAGTTATGGGATGAAAACAAGGGTTTATGTAGCAGTGATAGACATTCCGACAGTGATAGAACTGGCTACTTTTGACTATAAGTTTGAAGATTTGACCAAGTATCCGGCTGTACTGCGCGATATCAGTATGGTGGTTCCTAAGAATGTGATGGCTGGGGATATTGAGAAGATTCTGGAAGAACGAGGTGGAAAGATTCTGGAGAGCTATGAGCTGTTTGATATCTATGAAGGAAATCAGATTAAAGAAGGCTTTAAATCTATGGCTTACAGTATCGTATTCCGTTCTAAAGACCGTACATTAGAGGACGCGGATGTGACAGCAGCTATGAAGAAAATATTGAACGGACTGGAAGGTCTGGGAATTGAGCTGAGAAGTTAAGATGAGACTGTATATCATGAGACATGGTGAGACGTCGTGGAATGCCCTGAAAAAAATTCAGGGCATTGCCGATATCCCCTTAAACGAAAAGGGAAGGGCTTTAGCCAAGGTGACTGGCGAAGCTCTAAAAGAGATAAAATTTGACTTGGTGATTACCAGTCCTTTGTGCCGTGCGAAGGAGACTGCCAGGTTAGTGATTGGAGATAGGCAGGTTCCGTGGATAGAGGAACCGAGAATTCAGGAGATCTGTTTCGGTATTATGGAGGGAACCCAGGAGTCGGCGAGTGATCGGCCTCAGTACTCTGAAAACCTGCATAGATTTTATGCCGACCCGTGGAATTATACGGCTCCGCAGGATGGAGAGAGTATCATGGATGTCTGTAAGAGGACAAAAGAATTTTGGGAAGAGCTTGTGAAGAAACAGGAATATGAGAACTATACGATTCTGATCTCCTCTCACGGCTGTGCTTCCCGGGCTATCATGCAGAACGTCTACGGGGACCATGATTTTTGGCATGGTGAGGTTCCGCCGAACTGCAGTGTCAACATTGTGGATGTGAAAGACGGCGAGAGTGTCGTTGTGGAAGCGGACAGAGTCTACTATTAGAAGGAGAAAGTGATGAAAACATCCGATTTTTACTACGAACTTCCCCAGGAGCTGATTGCGCAGGACCCCTTAGAGGACAGAAGCAGCTCTCGTCTGCTGCATCTAGACCGGCGGACCGGGGAGATTTCCCATGGAACATTTCAGGATATTCTAACGTATCTAAAACCGGGAGACTGTCTGGTCATCAATGACACAAAAGTGATACCGGCCAGACTGTTCGGCCGCAAAGAGGACACAGGAGCAGTCATTGAGCTGCTGCTGTTAAAGAGAAGGGAAAACGATGTCTGGGAGACTCTGGTAAAACCCGGGAAGAAGGCGAAAGTGGGTACAAAGCTGATTTTTGGAGACGGGATTTTATGCGGAGAGATTTTGGATGTGGTTGAGGAAGGGAATCGTTTGATACAATTCCAATATGAAGGAATTTTTGAGGAGATTTTAGATCAGTTGGGCGAGATGCCTTTGCCTCCATATATTACTCATAAATTGAAAGATAAGAATCGCTATCAGACCGTCTATGCCAAACACGAAGGTTCAGCAGCGGCGCCCACGGCAGGGCTGCATTTCACTCCTGAGCTGTTGCAGAGAGTGAAGGAAATGGGGGTGAAAATTGCCCATGTGACGCTTCATGTGGGGTTGGGAACGTTTCGCCCGGTGAAGGTGGAGGATGTTGCCGAGCATCATATGCATTCAGAGTTCTATGTGGTTGAACAGGAGCAGGCTGCGCTTGTCAATGAGACGAAGAGAAACGGTGGCAGAGTGATCTGCGTGGGCACCACAAGCTGTAGGACTTTGGAGTCAGCTACGGATGAAGAAGGAAAGCTTCAGGCAGGAAGTGGCTGGACAGAGATTTTTATCTATCCAGGTTATCAGTTTAAAATTATGGATGGGCTGATTACAAATTTCCACCTTCCGGAATCCACCTTGCTGATGCTGGTATCGGCATTTGCGGGGAAAGAGAAGATTATGGCTGCCTATAAGGAGGCAGTCCGCGAGCGGTATCGTTTTTTTTCATTCGGCGACGCGATGTTCATCGTGTAGAGGCTAGATGCTGTTCAACAAGATAGAGATTGAGATAAAACCTGACAGTTAAGGAGATTTGGCTGTCAGGTTTTTATATGCAACTATTCAGCCACGTGAGTTTAGATTCGCAGTAGTAGCTTTTTCGCTGCATATGCGTCGGAATCTTCGCTCATAGTTAAGCCCGATATGGATGAGTAGTTACTTTTATATTACAGGATTCACACCTGGAAATTGACAGAAATTTCGCTCTAATATATAATATTTTCGTGTGGAAATATCGGTGAAAGTGAATTTTTTTGACTAAAATACAGAGAAGGGAGGAGAAAGTTGAAACGTTTGGAAGCGATACAGGAAGCGGCTTACCTCTCCACCGGAAATACCTTGCAGTACAGAAGAATCATGAGAATTTTTTATCGTGAATATGAGAAAATGCATTTTCAGCTCTATGAAAGAGAGGTGCTGAGCCTGCTGCGTGCCTGTCTGGGGTTTGAAGAATATCCTGCACAGAAGCTGAAACAGGATTTGAGAATGCTGGTGGAGTGGAAGAATCTGATTGCCGTCCAGGAGCTGAAGCATGTACGCACGATCGCAGAGTATAAGAACAGGCAATTTCGCTATTCCATGACGGAGAACGCTGTGGAGATTGAGAGACTGACAGTGAAATTGGAAAACAGGTATCGGGAAAGTGGGAATCTCTCATCTTGTTATCTGATGAGAATCGAGGAGGCGCTTATGGATATGGAAAGGATAAAGAGTGCTTCAACGAGAGAGACCGGCCAATGGTGGAGGAATCTCCAGGAAGACTTTCAGCGTCTGAATCAGAACTACCAGGATTATCTGAGTGAATTTTATTCGGAAAATTCAGATAAAATCTTAAAATCTGTGGAGTTTATTTTGCATAAAGACCGGCTTGTCACTTATCTGAAGGAGTTTGTTCAGGAGCTTCGGGTAAATGCGTCGAGGATTGAAGCTGTGCTCAAGGAAATATCCGGGGAACAGGCAGCTGAAATCTTAGAACGGGTGGTATTGTGTGAGAGGGATATCCTATTTCCAGGTTCAAAGGACAAAGAGGCCGTCAAAGAATCTGTGAGGGAAAATGTATTTGGAGGATGGGCAGCTTTGCGGCAATGGTTTTTGAGTGAGACAGGGCCAAGTGAGTGTAGCCGCGTTCTGGAGATTACAGATGAGATCATCAGAAAAATCATACAGAACGCGGCTCTCATTGTTCAGGCCCAGAGTTGGAGTGTCAGCCGAAAAAATGATTATCAGAAATTTATCCGGCTGTTTAGGGAGTGTGAGGATTTGGAAGAGGCACACTGCCTGGCTGCTCACCTCTTTGGAATTCAACAAGTCAGACATTTTAGAGTTTGCAAAGATAGGTCGACAGAAAGCATCTATAGCAGTACTTATGAGGAAGAGGCTATGGAGTTTTGGCTGAGGCCGCGCAGGAGAAGGCACGGTTCTAGATTGGAGAGAACTGGCTTTGAGGATAAAGGAGAGAGAAAGAAAAGTCAAAGGAGAGAGTATCTTAAAAGAAGCGAGGAAGAATTGTATACAGTAACACAGTATATCCAGGGAGGTTGTCTAGAGCTGTCCAAGATCGAGGGAAAAATCTCAAAAGAGACGAGAGCATTGTTGCTGCGGTGGATTGAGACGGCGATGCTGTCCGGTTCTGGTAGAGGAGTGACGGAGAGCGGGAAGTTCTATCAGCTACAACGTACGGACAGCAGGTGTACTTTGCACTGTGAGGATGGCGATTTCAGTATGCCGAACTATATTCTGATGTTTGGGGCAAGAGAAGATGGAGACATTTAGAGCGTTGATAGAAAGATTTTGGATTGAAAAGAAAAAAGACAGAGAACTGTACAGAAAAATTCAAAGGGAAGCAGAAAAAATCCGCGGATTTGTCACAGAACAGCTAGGATGGAAGCTGATTGCCAATGAGAAGATCATAAAGCTGGAAAAAATCCCTACCCATGCGAAAGGCTTTATGGGAGTTACTCAGTTTACTCGAATTCAAGATTATATTATTTTTTGTGCACTGCTGATTTATTTGGAGGAGCGGGAGGAAGGAGAGCAATTTCTTCTGTCAGAGATGCTGGAAGTACTGGAAACACAGCTTCAGGAATATATGGAAGTGGATTGGACGATGTATGCTCAGCGCAGATCGCTGGTGAGGGTTTTGCAGGTTGCAGAAAACAGGGGCCTGTTGAAAGTGAACGATGGGAACAGTGAGCGGGTGGCCGATGGGACGGAGCGAGAAGTGCTCTATGAGAATACGGGTTTATCCCGATATTTTGCAGTGAATTTTGGGCGCAGTATCGAAACATTTTCGTCGTGTCGGGATTTTGAGGCTGCTGCTTGTTTCGAGACGGATACGGAACAGAGCAAGACCCAGAGGGTATATAGACAATTGGTGACTGCACCGGCGTTTTACTGGATATCTACAGAAAACAAGGATGCGTCGTATTTGAAGGCGGAGAGAATGCGGATACAAAGAGTGTTGGGAGAAAAGTTGGGAGGTAGCCTTCATCTCCATCGAAATGCGGCCTTTTACGTGTATGAAGAAGAGCGTATGGGAGAGCTGCACCCTGAGGAGAGTATGCTCAGTGAGGTCGTCCTGACTGTCTGTAAAGAAATACGCAAAGAGGTGGAGAATCGGCATCTGGAAAGAGACGCCGGAGACTGTGTCAGTATTTTTAGAAGAGAGTTTCAAGGGCTGGTACGAAGGTGTCAGGAAAGAGAAAAAGCGGTCTGGAACAAAGAGTTTGGGGAGATGGAAATCTCAAAATTGGAGCGAGGCATTTTGGAATATATGAAATCCTGGATGTTGGCGGAACTTCAAGGGGAGAGAGTGATTTTCTATCCGGCCTGCGGAAAATTTATAGGCTCCTATCTCACCGATTTCGTTGGAGAGGAGGATAAAACGGATGAGTAACCGCTGGCATATGCACCGAATGGGATTCATAAATTTTTGGTTGTATGATGAGGAGACTTTTTTATTTGCAGATGGAAGGCTGCTGCTGCGTGGTCAGAATGGATCGGGAAAATCTGTCACAACTCAGAGCTTGATTCCCTTTATTTTAGATGGAGACCGTTCTCCAGGTCGTCTGGACCCTTTTGGCTCAAATTCGCGAAAGATGGAGTACTATCTTTTAGGGGATGGTGAGAAAGAAGAAGCCACAGGCTATCTATTTTTGGAATTTAAGAGGGAAAATAGGCAGCAGTACCGGACCATCGGAATTGGGCAGAAAGCGCAAAGAGGAAAGCCCATGGCTTTTTGGGGGTTCCTTCTGTTGGATGGACGCAGAGTGGGTTATGAGATAAAGCTGTGTCGGGATGTGGGCGGAAGAAAGATTCCCTGCACGAAGAGGGAACTGAGGCAGAAGCTGGAAGGAATCAATTTTTTTACGGAGACACAGAGGGAGTATATGGAGCTGGTGAATCGCTATCTTTTTGGATTTCCTTGTGTGGAGCAGTATCAGCAGATGATACGTTTGTTGGTCAAAGTACGTGCTCCTAAGTTGTCTAAGGAATTGAGTCCATCGAAGGTGTATGAGGTTTTGGAAGAATCTCTTTGGCCTTTGTCCAATGAAGATCTGCGCCCAATGGCTGAGACTATGGAGAATATGGATGATATTCAAGACCGGCTGATGAGTCTAAAAAGAGCTTTTGAGGACTTGACGGCACTTCGAAAGGAGTATCTTCGCTATAATCTCTATATGCTAGGGAAAAAAGCGAAGGCCTATGAGGAGGCGAAAGAAAAGGCATGTCAGGCGGCCGGGCTCTTGGAACAAAAGGAGCGAGAGTTAAAGGAGAAAAAAGAAAACCAAAGAGCCAAGGAACGAAAAAGCAGAAAGCTAGAAGAGAAAATTCAGCTTTTGGAGCGAGAAAAGAGTACGTTTTATCTGGATGAGGTCGAGGCTTCCATAGACAGACTGAATGGCATCCGAGAGCAGAAAAAGCAGGAGGAAAAAGAACGAGACCGGTTACTGGAACAGATAGAATGGGGAAAGAAAAGACAGTTATCTCTTAGCAGAGAATTTCAGTTTAGCCGGCTGAAAAAGGAAGAGTACCGGTCAAATGCCGAAAGACTGTTTCGTGATCTAGAGCAGAGAAACGGTATCATTGAGATTCCCTGCCATGAAAAGTTAAAAGAATCTGGGCCTACAGGTGGTGAGAGTGCCAAAGTGCAGGAGGTATACCGGGAACTCACAGAGTTGAAGTGTCAGATGGAAGGCGTACAGCAGGTCTTGGGAGAGTCAAGAGGCGCGCAAAAAAAATGGAGTGAACAAGAGGAACGGTATCAGAAAATTCTAGCAGGAGTGCAAGAGGCTCAAAAAAGTTGGCGAGAGGCTGACCGGCAGGTGGAGGCGTGTAGGGAATGGCTGGCAGAACGACTTTTGACGGCGGCTGAAGACAATCAGGAGCTGGAAATCGGAAAGAAGGATTTGAAAAAGATACTGGGAAAAATAGAGCAGTATCAGGGGCCTGGTGACTATGAAGACATACGAAGCGTGCTGAGGGCAATCTGGTGGAAAAAGAAAGAAGTCTTGGAACGGGAACGACGAAGCCTCAAAGAACAGCAGATAGAGGGCCGCATAAAGATTCAAGGTTTGAAAGAAGAGCGAGACAGGAGGGTCTCTGACAGACAAGAACAGGCTAGGGAGTTTTTGGAGAAGAAGGGGATTTCCTGTCTGCTTTTTTATGAGACAGTGGAGTTTGCGGAAAATTTGGACTCGGAGACGAGAAAGAGGGTGGAGGGACAACTGGCGGCGTCAGGACTGCTGGATGCATTGGTGATAGCTGAGGAAGATTATAAAAGGGCAGTCCGGGAGCTTCGGGGAATTGCTGTTGTATTGTTAAATCCAGGAGGATTCAAAGAAGAAAGCTCTCTAAAAGAAGAGAGATTCCCCTATTTGATTCCCGCTGATGTGGGAAGCCAGACGCTAAGACAGGCGGTAGGACGCCTGTTAAGCTGTCTGTCCCGGCAGAAGGTAAAATTGGATGAGAAAGGCTTCGACGGTCGTCTGGTTCTGTATGACAATGGCTATTTTGAACAGGGGATTTTGGAGGGCTATGGTACCTGGAAGAAGGCGCGGTATATAGGAGAGAAGACCAGAGAAGAGGAAAAGCAAAAAATTCTGAGAGAGAGAAAATGCGAGCTGGCCGAGGCAGAAAAAGAGCTGGAAAATTGGGATGCCCGGTTAAAATACGTGGAACAAAGACTTTTTAGGTTGGATGAAGAATATAAAGCGGTTCCGACATTTGCAGAATTGGAGAAGGCGATTGGAAGGGCACAGGTGCGTCGAGAAGCTTTGGAATGGTGGGAGGCAGAGGCACAGCCCCAGGAGAGGGCAGCCGCTCAGGCCAAAAGAATCTATGATGAGTGCGAAAAGGTAGCGACAAAGCTGTGCAGACTTCTGCCTTATGGGAGAAAGCTGGAAGATTATATTAGAGTCAAAGAAGAAATTTCCTTGTATATTGCGCAGTTAGGCGAATGGGAGCGCGCGAAGCTCCGGCAGGAGATGGAAGAAAATCGGTGTTTTCATGTTCAGGAGCTTTTGGAGCGAGAGGAACAGGAGATAAGGAAAAATTCTGATTGTCTAAGAAGAAGCGAGTGTATACTTCAAGAGCTGGACGTTTTGGCCTTGGGAATGGAAGAACATTTGAAAAAAACTGGGGCTCGAGAAAAAGTTAGGCGATTGAAACAGATCAAGGAGGAGCTGTTCGACCAGGAGGAGCAGAGGCAGGATACTTTGATCAGTCTGGCGGTTCTCGAAAGTGAGGGGGCAGCTTTGGAAAAAGAAAAGGGGCAGCTTTGGCTGGAAGCTAAGGAGTGGGCAGAGACGGAAAAGAGAGAGAAGGAATGTTTTGAGGCAGAGCTGGCTTTGGGGCTGGTAAAGGAGATGGATGAGGTTCCAAAGTGTGAGAGAATTCAAAAGGCAGTTCAATGGATGCGGAGTGCCGATGAGAATCGGTCAGCTGCGGAGATGCTGGCCGCTCTGATGAAGAGTTTTCACGAGCATCTCGGTACGCTTTGTGGATATGGAATTTGCATGGAGGAGTCCTCACAGAGACGTGTAGACGGTTTTTGGGGCAAAAGACAGGTGCTTATGGCCACATGGAAGGGAAAGAAGGTATCCTTAGAAGTATTTTACAGGCTTTTGAAAGAGACTGTGGAGAGTACAGAGCTGTTGATACGGCAGAGGGACAGGGAGCTTTTTGAGGAAATTCTATCGGATTCTCTGGGAAGAAAATTGAGCAGGCGTATTCAGGAGAGCCAAAGATGGGTGAGAGCGATGTCGTCTTTGATGAGGGAAATGGATACTTCTATGGGACTGACTTTTTCCTTGGAGTGGAAACCTAGACCGGCGGAAGGTGCTTATGAATTAGAAGTTCAACAGTTGAATGAACTGCTGCTAAAAGAAAAAGGACGGTTGATGGCGGAAGATATGGAAAAAATCACCAGGCACTTCAGAGCAAAAATTTATGCAGAAAAGCAGAAGCTTCAGGACAGTGGACAGGTGGTCAACTATATGGATTTAATCAGGGGAGCCCTGGATTACCGCCAGTGGTTTGAATTTCACATGTATTATTACAGGGGTCAAGAGCGCAGAAAAGAACTTACGAACAGCGCGTTTCACCGTTTTAGCGGAGGGGAGAAGGCGATGGCAATGTATGTGCCATTGTTTGCCGCTGTCAATGCGCAGTATCAGAAGGCGCAGAATGTAGACCATCCCAGAATTCTTGCGCTGGACGAGGCTTTTGCCGGAGTGGACGACAAGAATATCGAGAGTATCTTTCAATTAATGCAGAAAATGGGATTTGATTACATCATGAATTCTCAAATTCTCTGGGGCTGCTACAGATCGGTGAAAAATTTAAATATTTCAGAACTGTATCGGCCAGGAAATTCAGGGACGGTGACTGTGATTTCCTATCACTGGAACGGATGCGAGAGGCTTTTAGAGGAACAGTAATACAGATAAGAACAGGAGAAAAGACGATGGAATTTGTGCTGAAATAACTTCCTATGTTAAAGTAGTGATTGGTTTTTGTTATTAGCAGTTTTGTTTTTGTGGCAAGGACAGTCCTCATGGCTTTGATTTTTCCAGAGGTGGAAAAAGAACTAACAGAATCATGAACTAAGACCACAGTATGCTCGCCTATACTTTTTATAACAGGCCTAAATTTATACTTCGGCTGTTTCAAATACGAATGAGAGAAGTCATAAAAATCAATTTATTGCCAGCGTCTGTGATCGGTGCCGACCTGGTTTTTCTGGTGTATGTGACGGGAGATACAGACAACATGCTGAAATATGGGGTGTTATTTGTCTCAGTTTTGTGCTTGAGTGTGCTTTTCCCCGTGCATTATCTGATTATTTCCTATCTTCTTCAACCCTACAACGTTGGTACAGAGGTGAAGAGTGCTACTTATAAGATCGTAATATTTAGTATTTATTTGACATGTTTTTATGATGAAACTGACAATACCCACGGTGGTTTTTGGAGGATGCCGATTTCTTTCTGCTATTGTGTTGAGTCTTGGTCTGTATTTTCGTCTACTGTTTGGCTCTGAAAACGTTTCATCTAAGACTTTGAAATGTCCGTGATACAAAGACAAAACTTTCTGATAGGCGGAAGAAATTTATGGGAATTTTATATTTTGAAGCTTTGAAAAGTGGGTTTGTGTAAGCAAAAATTGAGGTTTTTAGTTGACAAAATGTCTCTGCAAGGGTAAGATATCACCATTAGATTCAATTGAAGGAGGAGAGAACGATGAAAATGTTTAAACGAGTGGTTAGCTTGGCTATGGTATCTGCATTAGCGATCACTTCGCTTACCGCATGTGGTGGGAGCAGTGAAGAGACAGCTAGTTCTGATACCTTTAAAATTGGGGGAATCGGGCCTACTACAGGAGATGCAGCAGCATATGGTACAGCTGTTCAAAACGGAATACAGCTAGCAGTCGATGAGATCAACGAAGCCGGCGGTATTAACGGCAAGCAGATTGAATTCAAGTTTGAAGACGATCAGTCTGATTCTGAGAAATCTGTCAATGCATACAATACATTGAAGGACTGGGGAATGCAGATGTTGGTCGGAACTGTCACTTCCGCACCGTGTACGGCGGTTGTGAAGGAAACTCACAACGATAATATGTTTCAGCTGACACCTTCTGCTACGGCAGTAGAGAGTATACAGTATGACAATGCATTCCGTATCTGTTTCTCTGACCCAAACCAAGGTAAAGCATCAGCGGATTATATTGCCGACAACAAACTGGCTACGAAAGTAGCGGTGATTTACAATAGCTCTGATGTGTACTCTACCGGTATTTATCAGAAATTCACCGAAGAGGCACAGGCAAAAAATTTGGAGATCGTTGCAGCTGAAGCTTTTACAGCTGACAGTAAGACTGACTTCTCAGTGCAGATTCAGAAAGCAAAAGATTCAGGTGCGGATTTAGTGTTCCTGCCGATCTACTATCAGGAGGCTTCTCTGATTCTGACCCAGGCGAACAAGATGGGATACAAACCGACATTCTTTGGATGTGACGGGTTAGACGGACTTTTAGCAGTGGAAGGTTTTGACACAGAGCTGGCAGAGGGTGTTATGCTGTTGACTCCATTTACAGCAGATGCTGAGGATGAGAAGACGCAGACTTTTGTAAAGGATTATGAGGAAGCTTTTGATATCACGCCAATTCAGTTTGCGGCAGACGCGTATGACTGTATTTATGCCATCAAAGAGGCGGCAGAGAAAGCAGAGGTTACTCCTGATATGAGCGTGTCAGATATCTGCGATGCAATGAAGACTTCTATGACTGAGATTACAATTGACGGATTGACCGGAAGCGGTATCACTTGGGAATCCGATGGTGAACCTTCCAAGGAAGCGAAAGCGGTTATCATTTCAGATGGTTCCTATAAGGCAATGTAAGACAGAGATTGCTGTATAGTTGAAGACTTGGTGGAGGAGTTGCAGATTGGCGGCTCCTTCTTTTTACATTACAGCGGAGATGTTTAGAACGTGTTTTGGCATCTGAGCATCCATTACTGGCAAATGAAAAAGCAGTTATGTTACAAGTATTTAGCATTGTTACAAGAAAAGATGAGAGGGATGTATATGAGCTTTATTTCTTACTTAATTAACGGGCTGAGCCTAGGAAGCGTATACGCGATCATTGCTCTGGGGTATACCATGGTCTATGGTATAGCAAAGATGTTAAATTTTGCCCATGGAGATGTGATCATGATCGGCGCCTACGTGACTTTGATGGGGATGACGAAGTCGGGATTGTCACCAATTGTCAGTGTTTTGATTGCGGTGGTTGTCTGTACGGCACTGGGAATGGTGATTGAACGGGTCGCATACAAGCCTCTTCGAAATGCGGCATCACCTTTGGCCGTTTTGATTACGGCAATTGGTGTCAGTTATCTGCTGCAGAATGTGGCTCTGTTGATCTTTGGGGCCAATGCCCAGTCTTTTCCGTCAGCGGTGAAATGGGAAGGAATTTCTCTAGCAGACGGAGCTTTGAATATTTCAGGAGAGACAATTGTGACGATCGTAATCTGTGTGGTTATCATGGTTGTTTTGATGACTTTTATCAAGAAATCTAAGGCCGGACAAGCCATGAGAGCTGTATCTGAGGACAAAGGAGCGGCCCAGCTGATGGGAATCAATGTGAACGGGACGATTGCACTAACTTTTGCGATTGGTTCCGCTCTTGCTGCAATCGCAGGAGTTCTGCTGTGCTCCGCATATCCAAGTTTGACTCCTTACACGGGAGCGATGCCTGGAATCAAAGCGTTTGTCGCAGCGGTTTTTGGTGGAATCGGTTCAATTCCAGGAGCTTTTATCGGCGGTATCTTGCTGGGAATCATTGAAATTTTAGGTAAGGCGTATATATCATCTCAAATGGCGGATGCAATTGTATTTGCCGTTCTGATTATTGTATTGCTTGTGAAACCCACAGGTCTTCTTGGCAAAAACATTCAGGAGAAAGTGTAGGGGGATGAGATGATGAGAAAAATGAAAAAAAATACAAAGCAGAATCTGATTACTTACGGAATTGTCATCGTAGCCTTCGTCGTTGTTCAATGTCTAATAGCCACAGGCAGTATCTCCAGTTTGATGCAAGGATTGATGGTTCCATTGTGTACTTACGTGATTTTGGCAGTATCGTTAAACCTCGTGGTAGGAATTCTCGGTGAACTAAGTCTTGGCCATGCTGGTTTTATGTGCGTAGGAGCTTTTAGCAGTGCATTTTTTTCCATGTGCACACAGGACACGATTACAGTGGCATCTCTGCGGTTTTTCTTGGCTCTGATTGTAGGTGTGGCTACTGCCGCTGTCTTTGGGATTCTGATTGGAATTCCTGTATTGCGTTTAAAAGGCGACTATCTTGCTATTGTGACTTTGGCTTTTGGAGAGATCATTAAGAACCTGGTGAATGTTCTGTATATAGGGAAAGATAAAAATGGATTTCATTTTTCAATGAAAGATATGATGTCCTTGAATATGGAGCCGGATGGGAAGGTGATTGTCAATGGCCCGCAGGGAATCACAGGGGCTCCGAGTGACTCTACATTTTTGATTGGCGTCATTTTGGTACTGGTTTCTTTGTTTATTATTTTGAATTTAACAGATTCTAGAGATGGACGTGCGATTATGGCAATTCGTGATAACCGTATTGCGGCGGAATCGGTGGGAATCAATATTACAAAGTATAAATTGATGGCTTTTACGGTCTCAGCAGCGTTAGCAGGTGCAGCCGGTGTGCTCTATGCACATAATCTGTCGTCCTTGACTGCAACCACCAATAATTTCGGATATAATATGTCAATTATGATACTGGTATTTGTAGTGCTAGGAGGGATCGGAAATATCCGTGGTTCTATGATTGCGGCGGTGATTTTGACTTTGCTCCCAGAACTGTTGAGAGGGTTGTCCGATTATAGAATGTTGATCTATGCGATTGTCTTAATCGTTATGATGTTGTTTAACTGGTCACCGAAATCCATTGAGTGGAGAGAAAAACACTTTTCTTTCCTGAAAAAGAAAAAGGAGGCGAAGGAAGTATGACAGCACTGTTGGAAGTAAAGAATCTCGGGATTTCCTTCGGAGGCCTCAGGGCAGTGAATAATTTTGAGATTCAGATTGAAAAGGAACAGCTCTACGGTTTGATTGGACCAAACGGGGCAGGAAAGACGACGATTTTTAATTTACTGACTGGTGTGTATCGGCCGGACAACGGCAAAGTTTTGCTGGATGGGAAGGATATTACTGGAAAGAGTACCATAGAGATCAATAAGGCAGGAATTGCTAGAACTTTTCAGAATATTCGTCTGTTTAAAGATTTGACAGTTCTGGATAATGTAAAAGTAGGCTTGCATAACAATCACCACTATAATACGGTCTCCGGTATTTTCCGCCTGCCTAGATTTCGGACAGTAGAAAAAGAGATGAATGAGAAGGCAATGGAGCTTTTGAAAGTTTTTGGATTGGACGGGGAAGCAGATGTTCAGGCAGCGAATTTGCCTTACGGAAAACAGAGGAAGCTGGAGATTGCCAGGGCTTTGGCTACAAATCCGAAGCTTTTGCTCTTAGATGAGCCGGCGGCGGGCATGAATCCCAACGAGACTGGAGAGCTGATGGACACGATTCGTTTTGTGAGAGAGAACTTTCATATGACCATTCTTCTGATTGAACACGACATGAAATTGGTCAGTGGAATTTGTGAGAAACTGACGGTTCTGAATTTTGGGGAAGTGTTAACTCAAGGTGGGACCGGTGAGGTACTAAATGATCCGCAGGTTATCACAGCATATCTGGGAGAATAGGAGGAGACAGTAATGGCAATGCTGGAAGTCAAGGATTTGGAGGTATATTATGGAATGATTCAGGCTATTAAGGGTGTCTCATTCCATGTGGACCAAGGTGAAGTCATCGCTTTGATAGGAGCTAACGGGGCAGGAAAAACGACAATTCTGCACACAGTTACTGGTCTGCTCTCTCCGAAAAAGGGCAGTGTGGTTTTTGAAGGTCAGGAGGTTACGAAAATTCCGGCCCATAAAATCGTATCTCTGGGAATGGCTCATGTGCCGGAGGGGAGGCGTGTGTTTGCAGAATTAAGTGTATATGAAAATTTGAAGATGGGTGCCTATACCAGAAAAGATAAATCTGAGATTGAAGAGAATCTGCAAAAAATTTATGAGCGCTTTCCGAGGCTGAAAGAGAGAAAAAATCAGATGGCGGGAACACTCAGCGGAGGGGAACAGCAGATGTTGGCTATGGGACGTGCGCTGATGTCACAGCCTAAGATTATCCTGATGGATGAGCCTTCTATGGGGCTTTCGCCGATTTTGGTCAATGAGATATTTGATATTATACAGGAAGTGAGCAAGAGTGGGACAACGGTGCTTCTGGTTGAACAGAATGCCAAAAAAGCTCTGTCAATCGCAGATAGGGCATATGTTCTTGAGACAGGAAGGATTGCTCTGGAAGGCAGAGCAGAAGATCTGCTGAGAGATGACTCTATAAAGAAAGCATATCTAGGTGAGTAGGAGGATGTCTTATGAAAAACGCAGTGATAACGATCGCAAGGCAGTATGGAAGCGGTGGTAAGACGATAGCAGCGATGCTAGCCAAAGATTTAGGTATAAATTGCTATGGCAGGGAAATTTTGAAGATGGCGTCCGAGGAAAGCGGAATCAATGAGAGGCTGTTTGGAATGTCAGATGAGAAATTGAAGCATTCTGTCCTGATGAAATTATTGAAGCGTCCCTATGAAGGTGATCTTATTCCACCTGAGAGCAGCGGATTTGTGTCAGATGATAATTTGTTCAATTACCAGGCCAAGGTGATCAAAGAGTTGGCAGAGTCAGAGTCCTGTGTGATTGTCGGAAGGTGTGCGGACTACGTTTTGAGAGATTTTCCTAATGTCATCAGTGTGTTTATTCATGCAGACAGGGAATTCTGCTTGGAACAAGCGATGGAGAGAAATAGCATGTCGTTAAAAGAGATGCAACGCTTCATAGAAAAGACAGATAAGTATCGGGGTGACTTTTATAAGTATTATACAGGTCATGAATGGAGTGATGCCAGAAATTATGATTTATGTCTCAACAGTGGAAAGCTGGGCTTCAAAAAATGTGTAGAAGAGATCAAGGCATATATGAAAGTCAGATTTGAAGATTGATGAAAAGAAAATCAAAAAAGAATCTCGCTGGGCGGGATTCTTTTTTTGTAATAGGAAGACCTGTAGAGGGAATGGGTGTCGAAGTGGGGTTTCCCATTTTGCTCTTTACTAGGAATTTCGCTTTGTTTTGTTTGAAAACTCCTAGGGCTTTCGGAATTATTTATTGACTATTCTGAGAATAAATATTATGTTATTGGTGAGGGACTGTAGAAACGGAGAAATTCACAGAAAAGTTAACAAAGTTTATAAAAATTATGATTTTTATATTGACGGAGGTACAGGTATGAAAAAGAAGGAGCACTATGTGTGGGTGGAAGATGCGCATATTTTTTATCAGGTGATCGGACAGGGAAAACCATTGGTACTGCTACACGGGAATGGGGAGAATCACAAATATTTTAGAAGCCAGATTCAATTCTTTCGAAGAGAGTATCAACTGATCTTGATTGACACAAGAGGGCATGGGAAGTCTTCGCCTGGATATCGGAGATGGAATTTTGGGCTGTTAGCTAAGGATGTAGAAGCAGTTTTGGAATGCCTGGGGATAGAAAAAGCAGCTTTTTTGGGGTTTAGTGATGGCGCAAATTTGGCTTTGGAAGTGGCTTTGCGCAGTCCGAAACGGGTTACGTCTCTCATACTTGTAAGTGGTAATTTAAATCCCCAAGGTATGAAAAAGGGATTTTATTTGAGAACAAAGCTGATGTATTGGCTCTATGAAAAGATAGGAAAGATAAATCAAAGAGCTTGTTTGAAATGGCAACTGTATGGCCTTATGGCCTGCCATCCCCACATAAACGAAAGAGAATTGTCTCGTTTGAAAGTACCTGTTTTGATTATTGCCGGGGAGAAAGATTTAATCAAAGAGAACCACACGCGCCATATTCATAACCTGATTCCGAATTCAGATTTGGTGTTGGTGCCTGGAGCTGGACATATGGGAATTTATGAGAAACCTGAGACCTATAATAGAATGATAGGAAAGTTTTTGAAAAAAACTGTCGCAAAAATCGAAAAGTGATTTCGTGACAGGACATGTGAATCATTCAGTGAGGGGGAGGATCACTCCTTCCCCTTCAATCAGCTGACTTCTCTCATTGATCTTGGTCAGAATTCTTTCGGCTTCGCTTCCCTGGGCGGGAGTCGGTTGATAGTTATTATATCCTGAGGCGGAGGAGATGGAACAGGGAATTACATGGATTTGTCCGTCAGGCTGTACACCGGAAGAAGCGATTGTGAAAGTCTGCTGGAAGATCATGGTGTCCATATCACTGGGGTAAGAATTTCCGCCAAAACAGAAATTTCCCAGGCTGTACACAATATACTTACCTTTGTATTTCTCAATTCCTTGGAGTACGTGGGGATGGTGGCCTACTACCAGGTCTGCGCCTTCGTCGATAGCCATTCTGCCCAACTGGGTCTGATTGTTGTCAGGAGAGATTTCTTTTTCGGTTCCCCAGTGAAAGACGGTGATGATAAGCTGAGCGCCGTCTTTTTTGACTTTTGCAATATTTTCTTTTAACTGTGTTGTTCTTTCCATGTGGTCACTGAGTTCGTAGATTCCCACAAGCCCCACCTTGACGCCTTTGATTTCTAGCACGGCTGTTTCGTCATAGCCAAAATGAGTGACTCCAGCAGAATCTAAGGCAGTTTTGGTATCTTCGTAACTTTGTTCGCCGTAGTCATGGCTGTGATTGTTGGCCAATGTGACAGCCTCCACAGAACTGGAGCTGAAAATCTGAGCATACTCAGGATCAGCCTTAAATGCAAACAGTTTATCTTCTCTGGATGTGGAAGTAGTAAACGTGCCTTCTGCGTTGGCTATGGTCAGATCATCTTTCTCGAAGACAGAGCGTACATTTTGAAAGAAGTATTCTTTTCCATTGGATTCGTAGACAGAGTTCAGACTGGTACTGTAGTCAAAATTTTCGTCGGTGCCAAGGGTACAGTCTCCCACAGTGGAGATGACAAGACGGAGTGGGTTTTTAGAAGAGTTTTTTCGCTCTGCATCTTTAAGGTCGGAAGCATTTTCTGCGCGCTGAATATTTTCTGAGGAGACAGCTTTTTTGGAAGTTGAATGGCTGTTCAAACTGATGAGAGCTACGCACAGAAGCAAGAGGGCAATCACACAGAGTTCTCCAAGCAGTAGCCATTTTTTTCGGTTTTCTTTATAAAATTTGCTTTTTTTATAAAACTCTCTTTTTTTGTTAGGCTTTTTGGAAAACGAGGACATAAGGACTCCTTTTTATCTGTTTTAGATGTGAATCAGTAGTAAATGAGATCTTTTACTGCAATCCATTATTCCTCATTTTTCTACATTAGTCAACATGAATGGGGAGGATTTTTGATTTTATTAGACATATGACTGAATAGTTACTTCAAAACGAACGTCTGAAAAATATAGGAATCTTTTTACAGCGGGTATGTCTGGAGGATTCATACATATACTGAAACAAAAAGAAGAGAGGAGTCTGAATGATGAGGGAACTTTGGGTGAGGGGAAAAGAGTTTGATTCTCTAGTGGAAGTCCATGATTTTTTGAAAAGTCAGTTGGACTTTCCAGAGCATTATGGCAAAAATTTGTCGGCGTTGTACGATTGTCTGACGGATATCGGTGAGGATACGCGGATTGTGATAGATTGGGAGCAGGTAGAGGAGGATGAGCTGTTGGATGGGTTGGAGAGAATCGCAGAGGTTATGCAGGATGCACAGGAGGAAAACGAATATCTGGAAATAGCTATCGCACAGGAGGATCTTTAGTCCGATATAAAGCAGAAAGAATTCCCCGCTTCAGAGACTCTCGACAGATCACAGAGCGTGAGGCGGGGGAGAATATTTTTAAGGTAAAGGTGGAGGGCTCTGTTCAAAGAGCTGGAAAACAGAGCGTTCGTCTTGTTGATCTAATTGACAGCGAAGCTGGATTAAGGACCGGATATACTCATCCAGGATATTGGAGATATAGGGTGCGTTTTCCATACAAGTCTGCTGCCAGCTGGATGAATTTCCGTCGAAAGACAAAGGTCTTCGGGGCATTAGATTTCGAAGCCGGTGTTCCTTGGTGTCCAATCTCTGAAGCATGGCGACATAGGCGGATTCCAGGAGATGAGGAAGATGGCTGATTCCGGCAAGGGTATAGTCATGCTCCTGCGGTGTCAAAACTAAGGGGACCGTACCCAGGGAGGAGATCAGTTCGGTAAAAACAGAAAGCTTGTGAAAAGAGACATCCTCCGATGGGGTCAGAATATAGTAAGGAGCTTGACAGATAAAATCTGGCATGGAATGGGAGTAACCGCTTAAAGCTTTGTAGAAGAGAGGATGACCTCCGATAAAATTGGCGGTCAGGCTCACGCGGTCTATTTCGCGGTGAATCGTTGCCTTTGTGTTGCCCACATCGGTCAATATACAGTCAGTGCCGATGATGTCTTCCCTCAGATATTTTAAGTAGGCACAATTGCATTCTGTAGGAGCGCATAAAAAAAGAAAGTCGCACTGGTCGAATCTCAGGTTGTTTTCATCCCAGACGGTGTCTAAGATACCTTCCTGTTGAGCCAAGATAAGAGATTCTTTTTGAAGATCGTAAGCGCTGATCAGATATTCGGGATGTGCCGCATGGATGGCCTTCGCGATGGAGCCACCAGTCAGGCCAAATCCAATAAAACCGATATTCACGGACATCTTAAATTCTTCCTTTCGAAACTTTCTGTCCATTATTTTAAGGGAGATGGAGAAAAATGTCAATCTTTGTAGGGGAGTGTCTGGGAAATGGCAACAGCTCAGTCATACAGATATCCGTTTGTGAAAGCATACAAGCATGTTTTATGCTTTTCGCACATGGTATGGCTGAACTGTTACCGAAAATGACTGGAAAAGTAAAAAAAGCCCCGTTTTATATTGTAAAGATTGTATATAATACTTGCAAGTTGCCTGATTTTTTAGTAAAATATGAACATATTATACAGACAGGGAGGTATTACATATGGACGTTTTTAGAACTGACCGAATCAGAAATGTAGTCCTGTTAGGTCATGGCGGCGCGGGAAAGACCACTTTAGTGGAGGCTATGGCTTATTTATCAGGTATGACGAACCGCCTCGGAAGAGTGGAGGATGGAAATACTGTCAGTGACTATGACAAAGAAGAGATTAAACGGGGATTCTCAATTTCCACGACAGTAGTTCCTGTCGTATGGGATAAGATTAAAGTGAATGTGTTGGATACTCCAGGATATTTTGACTTTGTGGGAGAAACCGAGGAAGCAGTAAGCGCAGCTGATGCAGCGATTATCGTAGTTTCTGGAAAGGCCGGTGTTCAGGTAGGAACTCAGAAGGCTTGGAAACTGTGTGAGAAATATAAATTGCCGAGAATGATTTTCGTTACAGGTATGGATATTGATGATGTGAGCTACCGAAAAGTTGTGGAGGATTTGACGGAGCTGTATGGTAAGAAAATTGCTCCGCTTCATTTCCCAATTCGTGAGAACGGTAAATTTGTCGGCTATGTAAATGTGGTCAAACAGGCAGGAAGGCATTACATAGATAAAGGGAAAAAAGAGGAATGCCCAATTCCGGAACACTTAAATGAATATTTGGAAAAATACCGCGAAATTCTGATTGAATCAGTAGCCGAAACCAGTGAAGAATTTATGGATCGTTATTTTGAAGGAGATGAATTCTCTCAGACAGAGATTTCAGCGACTTTGGCGATGAACGTCCAGGAGGGAAGCATTGTGCCTGTATGCATGGGAGCACCGGTAAATTTAAGAGGAGTCTCTAATTTGTTAGATGATATCTGCGGCTACTTCCCAAGTCCTGACAAGAGATCTTGCAATGGCATTGCCACAAAGACTAATGAGATTTTTGAGGCGAACTATGATTTTACAAAGGCTAAGTCAGCCTATATCTGGAAGACAATCGCAGATCCCTTCCTGGGGAAATACTCTTTGGTTAAGATTTGTTCTGGTGTTGTGAAGTCAGATGACGTACTCTATAACGTGGATAAGCAGTCTGATGAAAAACTGAATAAGCTCTATGTTTTGGAAGGCTCCAAGCCATTGGAGGTATCGGAACTTCATGCAGGAGATATTGGTGCCATAGCGAAGTTGAATGATGCCAAGACCGGCGACAGCCTGGCGACAAAGGCACACCCGATTTCTTATCCGAAAGCAGTGATCTCCACACCTTATACCTACAAGAGATATAAGGCTAAGAGTAAAGGGGATGAGGATAAGATTGCTCAGGGCCTGGCGAAGATTATGAGTGAGGATTTGACTGTGAAAAGTGTCAATGACTCGGCGAATCGTCAGACATTGATTTATGGAATGGGAGATCAGCATCTGGATATCGTGTGTAGCAAACTTCTAGAGCGCTATAAGGTTGATGTGGAATTGTCGAAACCAAAAGTTCCGTTCCGCGAGACCATTCGCAAGAATTCTGATGTGGAAGGTAAGCATAAGAAACAGTCCGGCGGACATGGGCAGTATGGTCATGTTAAGATGCGTTTTGAGCCGTCCGGTGATTTAGAAACACCATATATCTTTGAGCAAGTAGTTGTAGGCGGCGCGGTACCGAAAAACTATTTTCCGGCAGTAGAAAAAGGCCTTCAGGAGTCTGTTCAAAAAGGACCGTTGGCTTCTTATCCAGTAGTAGGAGTAAAAGCGACACTTTATGACGGTTCTTACCACACGGTGGATTCTTCGGAGATGGCCTTTAAGATGGCAACGATCTTAGCTTTTAAGAAGGGATTTATGGAGGCGTCTCCGGTACTTTTGGAGCCGATTGTGTCTATGAAGGTGACGGTTCCAGATTCCTATACAGGAGATGTCATGGGCGACTTGAATAAACGCCGTGGACGTGTACTGGGTATGAATCCAGATCATGATGGCAATACTGTCATTGAGGCCGACGTGCCTATGTTGGAGATTTATGGGTATTCCACAGATCTTAGATCTATGACAGGCGGAAGTGGAGAGTTTTCCTATGAGTTCGCACGCTACGAGCAAGCACCGAGTGATATTCAGGAAAAAGAAATCGCCGCAAGAGCAAATGCGTCGGAAGACGAGGAGTAGTCAAGGAAATATCGGCCGCTGTCTGTGAGTAAAACCACAGGCAGCGGTTTTTTATTCTATAGGAAAGTCAGGGGGACTTTTCTATAGGATAAAAAACTCTGGGCAGAATGCACACGCAGCAGTGAGGAGTTTCACCGCAAAGAGGTGTTGCGGCGGCGCGTAAAGTGGGGTGCGTCCTATAAAGATTGAGGGGAAGTGGGGCTTGCCTACTTTGTTTTTTATAGAATTTAATTTGTACTTTTGAGAAGAAAATGTTAGTATAAGAAAAGAGAAAGCCCCAGAAGCTTTGGGAAGCTTTCTCTGCCGACGAAAAATATAAAGGAATGTGTGTAAAAAGTGATGAGAAAAGGAAAAAGCAAATTTTTAGCCGTGATTATTTTGGTTCTCCTGGCGGGAATTTATTACTATGTGACAATTCCTGCCATCAATATTCACTCCAGCGGTTTTTGGACCTTTTTGCTGGCAGTGATGGTTTTGATCTTGGTTATGTACGCAGTGCGAAGAGTAAGGTCTGTGCAGGAGGCAAAAAACAATAAAGTTCTTAAGATAGGAACAGGGCTGGTCCTTTTGGTACTGGTGGTCTATGGTGCGGGAACGCTGTTGTCATCTCCGGTGGTCAATGCGAAGAAGTATCAAAAATTGCTAGAGCCAGAGACAGGAAATTTCACCGAAGATATTGAACAGATCAGTTATGATCAGATCCCTTTACTGGACAAGGATTCGGCAGAGCTTTTGGGAAACCGAAAGATGGGAAGTATGGTGGATATGGTGTCTCAGTTTGAGGTGAGCAACCTGTATTCTCAGATCAATTACCAGGGGAGGCCGGTGAGGGTGACGCCTCTGGAGTACGCCAGCTTCATCAAATGGTTTACGAATCAAAAAGATGGGATTCCTGCCTATATTATGATTGATATGGCTACGCAGGACACGGAGCTGGTGAAACTGAAGGAAGGAATTAAATACTCAGAGGCAGAGTATCTAAACCGGAATATTTATCGACACCTGAGATTCCAGTATCCCACTTACATTTTTGATCAGTTGAGTTTTGAGATCAACGAGGATGGTGTGCCTTATTGGATATGTCCCGTGAAAAAATATACGATAGGGCTGTTCGGAGGGCAAACCATCGGCAGAGTGGTTCTGTGCAATGCAGTGACCGGCGAGTGCCAGGATGTGGCAGTGGAAGATTGCCCGACTTGGGTAGACCGTGTGTATCCGGCAGATTTGCTGGTAGAACTGTACAATTATCATGGAACTTTAATCAATGGTTTTATCAATAGCGTCTTAGGGCAGAAGGGTTGCTTGAAGACTACAGAAGGATATAACTATTTGGCTTTGAATGATGACGTATGGGTTTATACAGGTGTGACTTCCGTCAGCGGGGACCGTTCTAATGTAGGATTTGTTCTGATGAATCAAAGGACCAAGGAGACAAAATACTATGAAGTCTCTGGTGCTGAAGAGTATTCAGCTATGGGTTCTGCAGAAGGCCAAGTTCAAAACTTAGGGTATAAGGCAACTTTTCCGCTGCTCTTAAACATCGCCAACGAGCCTACCTATTTCATTGCCTTGAAGGATGAGGCAGGGCTGGTGAAAAAATATGCGATGGTAAATATTCAAAAATATCAAAATGTGGCTATAGGAGATACGGTTGCTGATTGTGAGAAAGCTTACAGAAAGTTGATTGGAACTGGAGGAAACTCCCAGAATGGAGAAGTGGTTGGCGTCAACACGGTGTCCGGTAAAATTAAGCGGATTGCCCAAGCTGTGATTGAGGGAAATTCCCATTTCTATGTGGTTTTTGAGGAAGACGGATTGAAGTTAGACGGACCGGATACCAAAGCAGAAGGAGTGCTTCCGGAGCCATTGATTTTTGATGTTCCAGTTGCAGATTATCCAGAAATTGTGGCATATGATGTGGGAGATGAACTTCAGATGGAATTTTCCGCGGACACCCCAGCGTGTCAGGTGCTATCATTGAAATAGTGCTTGACAAAAATAGAAAGGCTGGGTAAAATATTTGATAGTCTATTTAATGATAGAAAAAGACAATGAGAAGGAATATTAAGAGTCCTCTGTGCTCACAGAGAGCTGTCGTGGGTGGAAGGCAGCAGTGCAAGGCTCCCAACTGGCCTTTGAGTTCCTTTTTTGAACAGGCGGTGCCTCAGTAGGAAAAGGCGGATGTTCCCGTTATAGAACCAATGAGTGCATTCTGCTAGATGGCAGGGTGAACTAGAGTGGTACCACGGAATGCAGCCCTTTCGTCTCTAGGAAAGACGAAAGGGCTTTTTTTGCATAGGAAACTTCGTTCCCTATGCAATAAAAAGCCCTCTAGGCAGGATGCACACGCCGCAATGAGGAATTTCACCGCAAAGCGGTGTTGCGGCGGCGCGCAAAGTGAGCCTGCGTCCTTCAAGATTAAGAGGCAGGGGAGCTGAAGTGGGCTTGCCCACTTTGTTATGTAACAGGAAAGACCTTGTCGCGCTAATGCGTGAAAGCCCTTTCCTATTACATAAACGCTCCGCTATGGATGCGCACGCCGCAATAAGGTCGTACACCGCGAGGCGGTGTTGCGACGGCGCGCAAAGTGGGACGCGCCCCTCAAAGATTGAGGGGATGGGGGAGCTGAAGTGGGCTTGCCCACTTTGTTATTTCATATTATATTATAGGAAAATACATCCTATTTATTTTTATTATAGGAAAATTTTAGTGCAGGAGGAGAAAATCATGGCAGTACCTTATAATCACAAGGCGATTGAGGCAAAATGGCGTGTGAACTGGGAGAAAAACCCGGTGAACGTCAACGACGGCAAAAAGCCGAAATATTATTGTCTGGATATGTTTCCATACCCGTCTGGGAATGGGCTTCATGTGGGACATTGGAGAGGATATGTAATTTCAGATGTCTGGAGCCGCTATAAAATGCTACAGGGTTATTACCTGATCCATCCTATGGGATGGGATGCGTTTGGCCTGCCGGCTGAGAACTATGCGATCAAGATGGGGGTTCACCCGGCAATTTCTACGGCAGAGAATGTAAAGAACATCAAAAAGCAGATTAATGATATTGCGGCTATTTATGACTGGGATATGGAGGTAAACACTACAGACCCAGAATTTTATAAGTGGACTCAGTGGATTTTTGTAAAGATGTTCAAAGAAGGGCTGGCCTACGAAAAGGAATTCCCGATCAACTGGTGTCCTTCCTGTAAGACAGGGCTGGCAAACGAAGAGGTGGTCAATGGTTGCTGTGAGCGTTGCGGGGCTACGGTGACGAAGAAAAACCTTCGTCAGTGGATGCTCAGAATCACAAAGTACGCGGAACGTCTTTTGAACGATCTGGACAAGCTGGACTGGCCGGAAAAAGTGAAGAAGATGCAGACGGATTGGATTGGAAAATCCTATGGTGCTGAGGTGGATTTCAAGGTTGAGAACAGTGATGAAGCGATCACGGTCTATACCACGAGACCAGATACGCTGTATGGGGCCACTTTTATGGTGCTGGCACCGGAGCATAAGCTGGCGGCTCAGCTGGCCACAGAGGAAAATAAGGAGGCTGTAGAGAAGTATATCTACGAGGCGTCTATGAAATCCAATGTAGACCGTATGCAGGATAAAGAGAAGACGGGCGTCTTCACGGGAAGCTATGCCATCAATCCTCTCAACGGTGCGAAAGTTCCGATTTGGCTGTCAGATTATGTATTGGCTGACTACGGAACTGGAGCGATTATGTGTGTGCCTGCTCACGATGACCGAGATTTTGAGTTTGCGAAAAAATTTGACATTCCGATTGTACAGGTAATCGCAAAAGACGGCAAAGAGATTGAGAATATGACGGAGGCTTACACAGAGGCAGCCGGTACTATGATTAACTCAGGTGAATGGAATGGCATGGAATCAGCAGTGCTGAAAAAGGAAGCTCCTCATATCATTGAAAAGAGGGGCTTTGGTAAGGCGACGGTGAACTATAAGTTGCGTGACTGGGTATTTTCCCGTCAGCGTTATTGGGGAGAACCGATTCCGATTGTGCACTGTCCAAAATGCGGAGCGGTTGCGGTTCCGGAAGAAGAGCTACCTCTGAGACTTCCAGAGGTGGAGAGCTATCAGCCTACAGGTACCGGGGAATCTCCTTTAGCGGCCATTGACGAGTGGGTAAACTGCAAGTGTCCAGAGTGCGGCGCGGATGCGAAGAGGGAGACTAACACGATGCCTCAGTGGGCTGGGTCCTCTTGGTACTTCCTGCGCTACGTGGATAATCATAACAGCGAAGCACTGGTTTCCAGAGAAAAGGCAGACAAGTATCTCCCGGTAGATATGTATATTGGCGGTGTGGAACATGCGGTTCTTCATCTTTTGTATTCCAGATTCTATACAAAATTTTTGTACGACATTGGTGCCATTGATTTTGATGAACCCTTCCATAAGCTGTTTAATCAGGGCATGATTACCGGAAAAAATGGAATTAAGATGAGCAAATCCAAAGGAAACGTAGTGTCTCCTGATGACTTGGTTGCTGATTACGGCTGTGACTCTCTGAGAATGTATGAGCTGTTTGTGGGTCCGCCAGAATTGGATGCTGAGTGGGATGACAGAGGCATTGACGGCGTATATCGTTTCCTGAAACGTTTCTGGACATTGGCTGTGGATAGCATTGAGAAAGATGTCACTGCATCAAAAGAGATGGTGAAACTGCGCAACAAACTTGTGTATGACATTACCCAGCGTCTGGAAAGTTTTAGCTTGAATACGGTAATTTCTGGCTTTATGGAGTACAACAATAAACTTACAGAGTTGGCAAAGAAGGAAGGCGGCATTGACAAGGAGACTGTGGAGACGATGACCGTTTTGCTGTCTCCGTTTGCTCCCCATATCGCTGAGGAACTCTGGGAGAAACTGGGACATACAGACTCTGTGTTCCACACACAATGGCCTTGCGCAGATGAAGAGGCGATGAAGGATGATGAGATTGAGATTCCAGTGCAGATTAACGGAAAAACAAGAGCTGTCATCAGTATATCAGCACAGATCAGCAAGGAAGAAGCGATTGCAGCCGGCAAAAACGCGGTGGCGGATAAGCTGACGGGGAATATTGTAAAAGAAATTTATGTGCCGAAGAAGATCATCAATATTGTGATGAAATAGACCAAAATAGAGTAACTGACATTGGAAAGAGGCGGGCAATGAGAGATTTCCCGCCTCTTTTTGTAAGATAAGCCCGGAAATACAAAATTTGAATTCTAGGAAACGCGGGCTGTGCTTCCCAATAGGAAGCATGAAGCCAAAGTAGACTTTCTTTGTTTGAGAGTTACAGATGGTGGCCTTTGCCAGAAAAACTGTCGGCTTCAATTTTGATGACGGCAACAAGATCAGCCATGGAATCGGTGAATTCAAATGCCTTTTCTGTCATGTGTCTCATAAGGATGGACAGAGCTTGTTTTTTTTCTTCTTTGTTATCCACAATGTGGGCAGTTCCGTTGCCTACGATGCTCTGGTATTCATAGCTGTAAGCGCAAGCAACGTCACCTTCCACCAGTTTGTGAGAACAGTCCATTTCGAAACAGACAGAACTGTTTTGGGAAAGGGCAGAGATCTTGCGCCCTTCTTTGGAGCTGTGTAGATATAAGGTGAGTTTTCCGTCCTGGTATTGATAGCCAAAATTCAGTGGAACTAGGTACAGGCCGTCTTTGTCCTGCATTGCTACACGGCAGACCTTGCATTCCTCCAATATCTGCTGAAGCTGATGGGTGTCTGTGATTTCTCTTTCTTTTCTTCTCATGGTAGAACCTCCTTTTGCGGATAATGTCAGATAAGATATTTTGTAACTATTCAGCCAATAATAGCTCGGATTAGCTGCTACGCAGCTTATACTGTCGCATATGTGGTTAAATCCTAAGCACCATATGCCTGACAAGAAAAAACTCTTCTGCAAGCAAGCTTGTTCCAAATTTTTACTCTTATCAGTCGCATGGCTGAATAGTCGCGATATTTTTGGTTTCTGAATTCATCATATTCAACGAAGAGCATCTTGTAAAGGAAAAAAGAAGAAAAGATGGAACAAGAAATGAAAACGTGATAGAATCAAAAGAACTTAAAAGATCCGAGAATATACGGAAAAAGAAGGGAGGAATTTTTATGGTGTTATTTTTGGAATATCCGAAATGCAGTACCTGCAAAAAGGCGAAGAAATGGCTTGAGGAGCATCAGGTGAATTATGATGATCGCCATATTGTGGAGGACAATCCTACAGTAGAGGAGCTGAAAGACTGGATTGGTCGTAGCGGTCTGCCGTTGAGACGTTTTTTTAATACTAGTGGAATGAAATACCGGGAACTTCAGCTTAAAGACAGACTTCCTAAAATGAGTGAAGAAGAACAGTTGGAGCTGTTGGCCACAGACGGAATGCTGGTGAAAAGACCGCTGCTGGTTTTAGAAGACCGGGTGATACCGGGATTTAAAGAGAAGGAATGGCTGGAGGGCCTTGGACTGTAGAGATACCGCGAAGAAAAATAGAATCATGAAAAGTGTTTTTCACGGAAAGGGGTTTTGGGAATATGCAGACAAAAGTGACGAGAGAGGAAGCATGGGGCTTGCTCAGAAAGTACAACCAAGAAGAGTTTCATCTTATTCATGGGCTTACTGTGGAGGGAGCCATGCGTTGGTTTGCCAGGGAATTGGGCTATGGACAGGAAGAGGATTTCTGGGGACTGGTGGGGCTTTTGCACGATGTGGATTGGGAACAGTATCCCGAAGAACATTGCAAGAAGGCTCCGGAGTTGTTAGAGGAGATTCATGCGGAGCCTGAAATGGTGCGGGCGATCTGTAGCCACGGATATGGGCTTGTGACAGACATCGAACCGGAACATCAAATGGAGAAGGTGCTCTATGCAGTGGATGAGCTCACTGGCCTGGTGGGTGCAGCTGCTAAGATGCGCCCGTCGAAAAGTGTTCAGGACATGGAAGTGTCCTCTCTGAAAAAGAAGTTCAAAGATAAGCGTTTTGCAGCAGGATGCTCACGGGATGTGATACGCAAAGGAGCTGAGATGCTTGGTTGGGAACTCACAGAATTATTTGAGAAGACGATTTTGGCCATGCGTTCCTGTGAGGAACAGATCAATCAGACAGATTTATCCTGATGAATTTTTGATGGAGAATAGAGACCGCCATACCTGAGAGCTGTTCGTCAGATATGGCGGTCTTTGCTTTAGTCGTCGATAAGTGTCAAGGTCTGGATATCCGGTACAGCCATCAGAGAATAGTTTGTATAGTAAACGACAAAGCCAGGTTTGGAGCCGTTGGGTTTTTTGACATGTTTTTTCTGAATATAGTCGATTTCCACTTTAGGGGCGGTGCGGCCTTTGGAGTAATAGGCGGCCAGACTCCCCGCCTCTTCAAAGACGCGGTCAGGTAGTTCTTCGTCGCTGCTTTTTACGATGACATGGGAGCCGGCGGTACCTTTCGCGTGGAACCACCAGTCGTTTCCAGTGGCGAATTTGAAGGTGAGCTCATCGTTTTGATAGTTATTTTTTCCTACGTAAATATGATAACCGTCGCTGGATAAGTAGTGAAAAGGCTTGGATTTTACGGAGGTCTTCTTTTTTCCTATAGAGTGTTTTTTGATGTATCCGTACTGTGTCAGCTCTTCTTTGATCTGAATCAAATCGGATTCATTCAGGGCGATGTCTAAGGAGGCACTGATAGATTCCAGGTGCTGGATTTCTTCTTTTGTCTCCGCGATCTGTGTAGTTAAAGCGTCTTCTGTTCTTTTTAGCTTTGCATATTTTTCAAAGTATTTTTTTGCGTTCGCCTGGGGGGAAAGACTAGGGTCCAGGGGGACAGCGATTTCTTCGTTGGTGTAGTAGTTCAGTGCCTGAAAAGATTTGCAGCCGTCTTCGAGGCCATAGCCATAAGTATTGATGAGTTCACCGTAAACTTTATATTTCTCTTTTTTGCCAGTGTCTTTTAGCTGTTTCAGCTGGAGGGAGTATTTTTTGGAGTTTCGTTCCAAGGCAGTTTGGACGATTCGGCGCAGGTCTGAAGATTTCTGCCGAATGCGTGTCACAATATTTTTCTGGGCGTAATATTGCTCCAACATAGAGGAGACAGAAGGATACCCTTTTGTTGTGTGTCCGGTCTGATACTGAGACATGGGGAGTACGGAGTACTCTACGGGTATCTGGTCACGGAAAATAATGTTGGGATGAAAGTCGCCCTCTTTGACTTGGTCTAGGATTCTATTGAGAGTTCCGTACAAATGGAGCTTTGAATTTTCATCCAGGGTTTCCGTAGGCTCATCCCCGTCTAGAGAGGCACGGGTACAGATTTCATGGGCCATTACAGGGCTGATTCCAGTCAAAGAAGTATACAATGCGCGGGCAATCTGCGTAGGCTTGCTAAGAACCTGGGTGTGAAAAGTCTCCTCCGTCAGATTCCAGGGATTTAGCTTTTCCTGAGTCTGGGGAATGAAGTACTGCCGTCCAGGAAGAACTTCACGGACAGAGCTCATATGGGAAGAGACATGTTTGATACTGTCTAAAATTTTATAGTCCTCGTCACAGAAGATGATGTTGCTGTGTTTTCCCATGATTTCTATGATTAAATATTTACGGCAGAGATCTCCTAGTTCATTGAGATGTTCCAGCTCAAATCGAATGACGCGTTCAAGACTTGGTTGAGTAATGGAGAGAAAGCGAGCACTGCTCAGGTGTTTGCGCAGCAGCATACAAAAGTTAGGTGCAGTCAAAGGACTGGGTTTATTTTTTTCGGTGAAATATATCAAGGGGAGAGATGCACTGGCAGATAAAAGCAGGCGGCAGTTTCCCTTGGGGCCGCGGCAGGTGAGGAGCAGTTCGTCAGTCTCAGGCTGAGCAATTTTATTGATTCTTCCTCCTGCCAGGTAATCGTTTAATTCTTTTACCATCGCAGCGATGGTGATTCCGTCAAAAGCCATAAATATCTCCTTGTTCTATGTAAAAAAATATTTTTTGTAATTGTTCAGCCAGCGCCATTCGTAAAACCGCATTGCGTACTTATCGTGGCTAACGCTATCGTTTTGCTTATTGAATAGTGCTCAGCTCATTTAGATATCCGTTCGCAAAAACATATAAGTATGTTTTATGCTTCTCGTAGACTGTATGGTTGAACGGTTACATTTTGGTAATTCTTGCGTGGCTGAATAGTTACACATTTTCTATTATATCAGAAAAAAAGGATTTGACTAGGGTTTTGGAATGAACTATAATAAATCTATATGCAATTAATTAGACACAGAAAAAGAGTGAAAACAATGATGAAAAGTATGACAGGTTTCGGTCGGGCAGAAGCCACAGATCAAGAACAAAAGATTACAGTGGAATTAAAATCCGTGAACCATAGGTATCTGGATATGAATATCAAGATACCGAAGAAACTGAGTTATTTTGAGGCAGCTATTCGAAATCTGCTGAAGAGTTATATTCAGAGAGGAAAAGTGGATGTCTTTGTCACCTATGAGGATTATACTCAGAAAAGAGTAGCCCTGAAATACAACCAGGAATTGGCGGCGGAATATATACAGTATTTTAAACGGATGAGCGAAAACTTTGGGCTGGAGAATGATGTAAACGTCTCCCAGCTGATGCGATGCCCGGAAGTGTTGATGATGGAAGAACAGGATATTGATGAGACAGAGCTTTGGGCATCTCTGGAACCGGTGCTTTGCCAGGCATGTGAGCGGTTTGTGGAGTCGAGGACCGCGGAGGGAAAGAACCTGACCAGAGATTTGTTGTGTAAACTGGAAGGCTTAGAGGAAAAAGTAAGGCTGGTGGAAGCGCGTTCTCCAGAGGTGATTCAGGCTTATCGGGAGAAACTGACAAATAAGATGAGAGAGCTCTTGGAAGACACGCAGATTGAGGAGAATCGGATTGCTGCCGAGGTCGTGCTCTTTGCGGACAAAATCTGTAACGATGAGGAGACGGTACGTCTGCGCAGTCACATCAAGAATATGAGAACGATACTGGTAGAGGGAAATTCCCAGAGTGTCGGGCGTAAGTTAGATTTTCTAGCCCAGGAAATGAACCGGGAAGCGAACACGATACTTTCGAAATCGAACGATTTGGAGATATCAAATCTGGCAATTGATCTGAAGACAGAGATCGAGAAGATTCGTGAACAGATTCAAAATATTGAATAAGAGTGGAGATTTTTGTGACAAAATTAATTAACATAGGGTTTGGAAATTTAGTAAACGCACAGAAGATTGTGGCGATTGTCAGCCCGGATGCGGCGCCGATCAAACGGTTGGTGCAGAGCGCGAAAAACGATGGTCGAGTCATTGATGCCACCCAAGGAAGAAAGACCAAAGGGGTGATTCTTACAGATCAAAATCAAGTGATTTTGTCGGCCTTGCAGCCGGATACCATTTCGCGGCGCTTTAGTGGCAAGTCAGAATTGGAGGAGAGAGGAGAGAGTCATGAATAAAGGTGTTTTGACGGTTGTCTCTGGTTTTTCAGGTTCTGGAAAAGGAACGATTATGAAAGCTTTGTTAAAAAAGTATGACAATTATGCGCTGTCTATCTCTGCGACGACGCGCTC
>UMGX01049210.1_pt1 | contig 47443 bp, 20 predicted proteins | sample 1965411 | NCBI WGS metagenome assembly UMGX01 (sample SAMEA4836086, study PRJEB28245) | human gut metagenome | biome: gut microbiome; material: fecal sample | place: Denmark | collected 2008 | reverse complement strand
AGACCGTCGGAAAAACCTCAAAACACCCCACCGCAAGCCAACATCCGGGCGTGTCGCAACCGCAGTGAGTGAATGAGCGTGGCCGAAGGACAAATACACGACATCCAGCGGGCAAGACATCCAGCGGGGAAACAACACGACTACGCGTGGCACACATTCAGCAGCGTCAATTCGCCCATCCAACTTGCGCTACGGCATCCAACTTGCGTTGCGCCATCCAGCTTGTGTCTTGCCGCCCAACTTGCGAGACACTCCGCCCACCAGCACCTACCGTCTACCAACGCTTGCCGCACCGTTTGCCGCCATTGCCTGGCCTACCGGCCGCGCTCCATGGCCCACGCCCCTCGGCATGCAGCGCACCAAGATGATGCTTCATGGCGACCAGCATGATATGCGCATCTTCCAAGCCAAGATGCCGCTCGCTTTGGGAAGCGTCCAACGCGCCCTGGCGTTTGGCATACGCATCCAACGTGTTATTGCCATACGGATGCTCATCATCGGGAATCGACCCCTCATCCCAACGACGGCTCATCGGCAACGTGTCGATGATCGTAATATTGCCGGCACGATAGCTTTCCGCATATCCGGCGACGTTCAACATAAAAAAGCTGTGCTCGAACCGGGCGTTGTGCGCAACGTACGGCTGCTGTTCAAGCCGTTGCAGCAATCCGACCTGCGCTTCGGGCCATTCGTCAAACAAGCGAAAGTCAGTGCCGGCGCGATCGCGCACATCAATACCAGTAAGGTCGAGGATCAAAGGATTGCCGAGCAGTGCGTTCTGTGCAGGCACTCCGAAGGAAAGACGCGCCTGACCGTACGCGTCGCCGGCCTCGTAATAGCCCTGTTCGTAGCAGTAGCCCGAAGGCTCACCGGCCGGACGCGGCGAGATCATGTTCATGAATTCGAACCCGGCGTCGATGATATACACGCGGGCCGGATCCGTGCCTGTGGTTTCAATATCAATGCCCATCACCGTGTCGAGGTCACGGCCAGGGAGGTAGGCGTCACGCCAATCCGACTTTTTGTAATCCGCCAAACGTCGAGCTTGCGCGGCCTCCGCCGAGTCAGCGGAACTTCCAAAAGAACCAAAAGAACCAACTGCACCCGTGCCAGTAGAGTCACGGTCCCCATAATCGAATACACGCGAACCTCCCGGACTCGTCACCCCGCTCAAGTTCGCGCGCGACATGGCGTAATCGCTGGCACGCTTCTGCTCACGCTCTGCGGCACGCCGTTCGGCACGACCATTGACGATCTGTGCGGTGCGATCCTGAATATCGTCGAAATTCACACGGTTGCCCGCTCCGACCACAGGCTGTAGCACGGGCACCGTCACCCGTTCCCGGCGTTCTTCGGCAATAGTCCACAAGCCCATCGCAACGCCAATCCGACGCAACATGGCAATTTCGTCACACAACCGACGGTTCGCATATGCGAGCGCGCGAGGCAAACGGTAAGAAGCGATCAAACGGTCGAAATCCGTCATGAAAGCGGTGTTGCATTGCGCGATGATGGATTCGAGACGGTCTCGCACCGTCAGATCCTTTTTCAGCAGATTATGCAGCTGTTGGGCGGATAATGACGAATCCTGCATGGAATCCGTTATTTCCGGAGTCGGCAAAAGTGCGGTATCGGCGGCGTCCAAAACGGCAATCAGGTCGATGTCTTGGCTTTGCGCGGCTCCAATGCCGTGTTCCAAGTCGAGGGATGCGACCCACTGCCAGTCGATAAGCTGGTTGTCGGCATTTTTCGGCATCGATGCCGACCATTGGTTGATGTCTTGCTTGGCTTCAGTAAGCCAGGAACGGCCCGTCTTTGCTTCGTTCATACTTTGCATGGTAGCCGAGAGGGGGTGCAGTACACGTCGACGCCCACGAAAAACATGCTACTTCTCGGATAGCGCAATCTCCTTTTTTCAAGATTCGAAAGCGTATCTTAAATTCGTTTATTCCGCAGAATTCAATACAGGAAAGAAACTAATGTTGCGAAAAACTATTATGTTCACCAAAAATACCTTGTTTGACTGTGTCCATGCACGTTGCGCGCGTAGTACGACGTCGCGTACGAAATCGTTTCGCCATGATGATGACGCAGATGGTGCTGGAAATATCACGCGATATAACGCTGCGAAAGATAATCTTGCGAAATGCAAACATGGTTACGTGCATACGTGCGTGTGCCGTGGGGAATACGATGCGTGCGCGCATTACACAGGACATACAAACGATGGCATGACGAAAAAATGATGGCATAACGAAAAAAGGGAGAGGCTCGTAGGCCTCTCCCCCTTGTTAGGTATTCACGGATTTCCGCAACGATCGGATTCGTAACAACCGGATTCCGTGTTGATTGGATTCCGCAACGCCTTTGCCGCACATTATGCGCTTACAACGGCGCTTACCCCTAAGTTACAGTTCGAATCCGAGTTCGGCTGCGGCTTCGTTAGGAACCGGATCGTCGCACCAGAAATCCTCAAGATTCTCGTTGGTGGCGAGGCTGCGGATTTCCGCCTTGTCGATATACAGTTCGCCGCTTAAATGGTCGGTTTCGTGCTGGAAGATGCGGGCTGGCCAACCATGCAGATGCTCCTCATGCTGTTTGCCGTCTTCATCTTGCCAGCGGGCGGTGATGTCAAGCCAGCGCTTGCGTACCGCCTGATAGCCGTCGAAGCTCAGGCAGCCTTCGTAGAAGCTGCGGGTTTCGGTGCCGATCGGCTCATAGCTGGGGTTGATGATGACATGGAACGGGAATTCGGCCGCTTCACGCGGATCATCGTCATCGTCGTCACGCACATGGTCTTCCACCACGGCGAGGGCCAGTCCAAGACCGATCTGGGTTGCGGCGAGGCCCACGCCCGGCGCTTCGATCATGGTGACGCGCATGGTTTCGATGAGTTTGTCGAGCGTTTTGCGGCTCAGCTGGCCTTCGTAGGCCGCGGTCTGCTGGCGCAGTACCGGTTCGCCTGCTTGCACGATGGGGAGCAGTTGTTCCTTGCCGCCGGTTTTTATGAGTTTTTCAACCTCGCGGTTGAGTTCGAGGTTGACTTTCGAATTGCGTCCAAACATGGGTTTCCTTCGCGTATTGGTTCAGGATTTTGGATTGCCGAATGATGTGTATCGGCAGTGTGGTTACAGGGCGAGTTCTTCGGCTACGACTTTGGCGAGACGGTCGCAGACCTCGTCGGCCTGCTGTTGGGTTTCCGCTTCGGCCATGACGCGCACGAGCGGTTCGGTGCCGGATGGGCGCAATAGCACGCGGCCGGTGTCACCGAGCATTTTCTCTTCGCGTTCGACGGCCGCCTGCACTTTGGCATTGGTTTTGGCCGCGAGCTTGTCGACGTTCGGCACGTTGATGAGGGTTTGCGGCAGTTGCGGGAAGTCGGATGCGAGTTCTTTGAGGCTTTTGCCGGAGTTGACCACTTCGTTGCATAGGGTCAATGCTGTGAGGGTGCCGTCGCCGGTGGTGGCGAATTCGCGGTTGATCACGTGTCCGGACTGTTCGCCGCCGAGCGAATAGTCGCCGCGCAGCATTTCTTCAAGCACGTAACGGTCGCCCACGCCGGTTTGCACGGTTTTGATGCCCATGGAACGCAGGGCGAGTTTCAGGCCGAGGTTGCTCATCACGGTTACCACGAGAGTGTCATGGTTGAGCTTGCCCGCGTTCTTCTTGGCGCGTGCGAGAATGCCCATGATTTGATCGCCGTTGACCATGGTGCCGTCTTCGTCCACGGCGAGGCAACGGTCGGCGTCACCGTCGAAGGCCACACCTAGATCGGCGCCGGAAGCCTTGACCATGGCCTGCAGCTGTTCGGGGTGTGTGGATCCGGCGTTCTTGTTGATGTTGTAGCCATCTGGCGAAGCGTTGATTACGATCACGTCTGCTCCGGCGCGGCGCAACGCTTCCGGCGCGACCACGGAGGTGGCGCCGTTGGCGCAGTCGGCCACGACTTTCAATCCTTTCAGCGGTGTCGGCTGGGACTTGTCGGGTCCGATGGGAGCGATGGTGGACACCAGATGGTCGATATACAGGTTGGTTGCGGTTGCCGTGTCGTGGCTGATGCGGCCCACGCCGGCACCGGTCGGGCGTTCCCAATCCTGGCCGAGCACGCTTTCGATTTCGTCTTCTTTGGTGTCAGGCAATTTGAATCCGCCACGTGCGAAGAATTTGATGCCGTTGTCGGGCATGGGATTGTGGGATGCGGAAATCACGGCACCCATTTCCACGTTCAGCACGGAAGTCAGGTATGCGACACCCGGAGTTGGGATAATGCCCGCGTCGATCACGTCGAATCCGCCTGCGGACATGCCTGCGGACAGTGCTGCCGCAAGAAAATCGCCGGAAACGCGAGTATCACGGCCGACCAGTGCACGGCGACGACCGTCGAATTCGCTTTTGCCTTCGTCATCGCCAAGCACACGCACTGCAGCATCGCCCAAATCCAACGCAAGCTGTGCGGTCAAAGCCCTATTCGCCAATCCTCGAACACCGTCTGTTCCGAACATACGTGGCATGAGTCTCAAGTCCTCGCTATCTCAAATTATATTGCCGTGCACCATCGTACTCAACGGGTTCACCATTCAACGAAATAGTCGACAACATGTTGCGATACCTGCATACTGCAACATGGGACTGGCTTTTGTTTGGGATGGCTTGTCTGGAAGCAAACAAGCCCGGACTGGCAGCGAGATAAGTCACGCCGCCAGTCCGGGCTTATGATGCGATATCACAGAGTGATATCAAAAGTAGCTACTAAAAACAGCTACTGCAGTGGCATCAGGAACGGCATCAGAGGGACGCGTTGAAATCGCGCACCTTGAGCGTGCGATGCGACGATTCAACATTGCCGCGCACAATGCGCTGCAACGCGTTGTCGGCGTCCGCATGTGAAGCCAGCCAAGCATCACCGAGCTCCACCAGCGTGGCCGGATCGGCATAGCTCGGGTACAGGCCTTCCAGCAGAGCCTCAGCCATGTGGAAGGTCTTGTTCTTCCAAATCCAGTCGGCAACCTCGAAATACTTGGCCGCATAAGGTTCGGCCAAATCGACACGTGGAGTGGATGCAAAGCCGCGGGCCACGGATTCCAACTGCATGTTGGTCAGCTCGTCGTTGTGCAAAGCCTCGTTCCAAGCCCATTCCTTGGCTTCCGCAATGCCTGCGACCGCACGTGCACCCAATGCGAACTCACGGTTCTCAGTGGTTTCACGCTTGGCAAGTTCCGCGTCGATGTCGCTCTGGCCGATGGCGTTGATCGTGCTCAACGCGTTGATGATGGTCCAACGGAAATTATTGTCGATTTCCAAGCCGTCAAGCTTCACGGAACCATCGAGCAGACCCTTCGCATTTGCTTCGAACGCAGCATCGCCCGGCTCACCATAACCCAGATAGGCGGTGATCAGCTGGAACTGCTCGTCGGAACCGGCTTCGGCATCCTGAGCCAGTTTGAACAGTTCGGCAGCCACATGCTCCACCACCTCGGCACGGTCGGCCGGAGCGGTGTAATGCCATGCGGTGGTGCTGATCTGCGCCAAAGCGTAACGGAACGTGGTGGACTCATGTTCCGTGGCGAGCGCAGCCAAAGAGGTTTCGATGAACTGCTTTGCCGGCAATTCGCCGTCACGAGTCATATCCCAGAAGGCAAGCCAAATCACGGAACGAGCCAACGCATCGTCGAAACGATACAGGTTCTCCGCAGCGAACTTGAGGCTCTTCTCATCGAAGCGCAGCTTCGTGTATGTCAAATCGTCGTCATTCACCAAAATCAGCGACGGGCGTGCCTTACCGGCAGCCGCTTCGACAATCGTCAGTTCGCCGTCAACATCAAGTTCGAACTGGTCGGTACGCACGATCTTGCCGGTTTCCGGATCCTCATTGTAGAAGCCGACAGCCAAACGATGCGCGCGCAGCACCGGATGCTCAGCCGAAGCGGACTGGCGCAACGCAAGCTGGCGAATCGTACCATCCTCGTTTTCCTCAACTTCGGTGGCGATGGTGTTGATGCCGGACTGTTCAAGCCACTGGGCGCTCCACGCCTTGAGATCGCGTCCGGACGTCAGCTCGAGTTCGGCCAGCAGATCGGCGAGCGTAGCGTTGGAGTACGCATGCTTGTTCAAATAGTTGTTGATGCCCTTGAAGAACTTCTCACGCCCCACATAGAACACGAGCTGCTTCAACACGGAAGCGCCCTTGGCGTAGGTAATGCCGTCGAAGTTGACATACGTGTCGTTCAGATCGTTGATCGGCGCGACGATCGGATGGGTGGTGCTCAGCTGATCCTGGCGAAGTGCCCAGCTCTTTTCACCGGAGCTGAACGTGGCCCAAGCGTCCTTCCATTCCGTGGCTTCGGCAGTGGCAAGGGTGGACGTGAACTCAGCGAAAGACTCGTTAAGCCACAAGTCGTTCCACCACTTCATGGTCACGTAATCACCGAACCACATGTGTGCAAGCTCGTGCAGCACGGTGACGACGCGGCGCTCGGCATACGCGTCGGTGACCTTCGATTCGAACACGTACTGGTCGCGGATGGTGACCATGCCAATGTTCTCCATAGCGCCGGCATTGTATTCCGGCACGTAGATCTGATCGTACTTGGCGTACGGGTATGGCACGCCCCAAGTCTTCGCATAGAAGGCAAAACCCTTCTTGGTGATGTCGAACAGGTAGTCGACATCCTTGGCGAACGCTTCGGCGAGCGCCTGACGGCAGTACATGGCCATCGGCACGGTGCGGCCGTCTTCGTTGGCGTATTCGGTATGCCATTCGGCGTATGGGCCTGCGCAGATGGCGGTGAGGTAGGAGCTCATGGTCGGCGTGGATTCGAACACCCACAGCTTGGTGGTTTCGGCTTCGTGCGTGCCGAGCGTGCCTTCTTCGGTAACGGTTTCGTTGTCGGTTACGGAGGCGGCGGGCATGTTGGAGGTGACGATCCATGACTTGGCTGCGAGCACGGAAAAGTCGAACACGGCCTTGATATCGGGCTGGTCGAACACGGCGTACACGCGGCGAGCATCCGGCACTTCGAACTGGGAATACAGGTAGATGTTGCCGTCGGACGGGTCGACGCTGCGGTGCAGGCCTTCACCAGTGTTGGAATACTGGCACAGCGCCTTGACGGTCACTTCGTTGTGCGCTTCGAGGTTCTTCAGTTCGATACGGCTGTCGGCGAACGCTTCGGCCGGATCGAGAGTTGCGCCGTTGAGCACGATTTCGCTCACTTCGGTGGCGATCAGGTCAAGGAAGCTGGTAGCTCCCGGCTCAGCGTCGAACGTGATGGTGGTTTCGGAACCGAAATTCTTAGCTCCACGGGTCAGATCAAGTTTGACCGTGTAATGAACCGGTGCTGCGATAACGCTTTTGCGTTCTTCCGCTTCGATTCGGGTGAGATTTGCTCCTGGCATGTCACTCCTTTTTTATTGTGAAATTCCTATTTATGGAATAGGAGACGGCGCAACCGGTTGTGCCGGTTACGCCGTCCTTCTTTTGATTATGTAATCAACAATTATTGACGATCTGTCGATATTTCAATATTATTCCAATATTAATTTCACCGAAATCAGCGATATTGCGAAAATATTGACTATCTATCGATTCATCATTGCGCTGCATTCAATCCCATCGCTTCGTCAACATCCTGCGCGATATCGGCAACGACCGGAACGATCATAGGCTTGCGATGCAGCTGACGTGCGACCCAGCTACCCAACGTACGACGCATGATTTGCTGAAGCTTGTACGTATCGTGCGTGCCAGTCATCATCGCATCCTGCAATTGCTCGACGATCTGATGACGGACCTTGTCGAATTCGCTCTCGTCTTCGGCAACCGCGTTGAGATAGATCTTCGGGCCGGCGACAACGTCAGCCGTTTCCGTATCGACAACAACGAAGCTCGACACGAAACCTTCCGTGCCAAGAATACGACGCTTCTCAAGCTCTTCCTCGGTAAGTTCACCAACGGAATCGCCGTCAACGTACACGTAACCGCATGGCACGGAACCGACAACGGCAGCCTGGCCGTGGTACAAATCGACCACATCGCCGTCTTCAGCAAGCACCACGTTCTGCGGATCGACACCCGTCTTAACCGCGATCATGCCGTTCGCCACCAGATGGCGGTTCTCACCATGAATCGGCATGGCGCACTTCGGCTTGACGATGTTGTACATGTACAGCAGTTCGCCCTCATTGCAGTGGCCGGACACATGTACGGCGGCATTGTCTCGATTGACCACGCGGGCACCAAGCTGCACCAGCTTGTTGATGATCTTGTACACGCCATGCTCGTTGCCTGGAATCAGGGAGCTCGCAAGAATGACCGTGTCAAATTCGTTGATGGTGATGTCGCGATGGTTGCCGTCGGCGATGCGGCCAAGTGCGGCCATCGGTTCGCCCTGGGAGCCAGTGCACATGTAGACGAGCTTATCGTCTTGCACGTCATGAGCCTTCTTCAGGTCGATGACCGTGTCTTCAGGAAGCCTCAAGTAGCCTAAATCCGCAGCAATGGACATGTTGCGGACCATGGAACGGCCCACGAACACCACCTTGCGGCCATACTTGTGAGCGGCATCAACAACCTGCTGCACGCGGTGCACATGGCTGGAGAAGCTGGCCACGATGATCTTGCGCGTGGCTTGGGCGAACGCCTGATCAAGCGCTGGACCAATGGTGGTTTCCGGCTTGACAAAGCCCGGAACCTCAGCGTTGGTGGAATCCATCATCAGCAGATCCACGCCCTTTTCACCAAGCTTGCCGAACTCCACCAAATCGGTGATGCGATGGTCGAGCGGCAGCTGATCGAGCTTGATATCGCCGGTATCGATGAGGCTTCCGGCCGGAGTCTGCACAAACACAGCCAGAGCGTCCGGAATGGAATGCGTGACGTTCACAAACTCAAGATTGAACGGACCAACCTTCAGCTTGTCGCGCCCCTTGACCTCAACCAGTCGCGGATTGATGCGATGCTCATTGCACTTGGCTTCAACGAAAGCCAACGTGAGTTTGGAACCGATCAGCGGAATATCAGGGCGAAGCTTCAGCAGGTACGGCACGCCGCCAATATGATCCTCGTGGCCGTGAGTGAGCACCAGAGCCTCGACCTTGTCGAGTCGATCCTTGATGTAATGGAAGTCAGGCAGGATCAAATCAACACCCGGCTGCTCCTCTTCAGGGAAAAGCACACCGCAGTCGATGAGCAGCAGGTGGCCGTTGTATTCGACCACGTTCATGTTGCGGCCGATTTCGCCAAGGCCGCCAAGGGGCACGATACGCATGGAACCCTTGCGGTACTTCGGCGGAGCGATCAACACGTCATCCTGCTGGGGTGCGGTGGTCTGCGGGGCAAGACGGGAATTGCGGCGGCTGCCGGCAGAAGAGCTTGCCGCATTGGAATTCTTGGAGTTCCTAGAAGTCCTGGCGCTTTTCACATTCTTGACGTTCTTCACGCTCTTCGTGCCCTTGGAGGAACCGCTGCCATTGCCGCGGGAACCGCCACGGGCGGAACCGGACGCATCGCCAGCGCGAGTGCCACGACCACCGCTACGGCTAGAAGACTTCGTCTTCTTGGAAGTCGTTTCGGCCTTGTTGGGCTTCTCGGAGCTCACAGACTTCGCGGATTTCACATCCGAGGTCTGGGGGTTTTCAGTGCGCTTGGCAGCTTTGCTGCCGCGCTTGTGCGTAGTCACTGTTTTGGTTTCTTCTATAGCCATTTCCTAGTTGGATTTCTATTACTAATTGTCTCCGCCTGTGCGGAAACGAGGAATTCAGTAGGTTTGCCGCATTACGGCAAACGTATTACGGCAAACCGGTAGTCGCAATGCTTGCCGTAATCGTCGAAATTGATCGCCATGATTGCTGTAATCGCCATTGCACATCAGTGCTGCAAACATCGCTGCTGCAGGTATGGCAATAATCGCAATCACAGCAAGCCGGAAGCGCGCATGCCATCCTCCGCGCGCTTAATCTCAGCTTCGTCCGGACCGACGTTCGGCAAACGCATCGTCGTGGAATCGAGAATGCCACGCACCTTCAGCGACGCCTTCGCCATAACAGCTTGGAAGCCGCTTCCATTCATCGCTTCGACCAGCGGGGCAAGCTGCACGGCAATGCGCTGCGCCTCATGAATGTCACCGCGATCGAACGCAGCAGCCAAATCACGCATCGGACCGGATGCGGCATGCGCGATCACGGAAATAATGCCGACCGCACCAACCGAAAGGAATGGCAGGAACAGGCCGTCATCGCCCGAATACCAAGTCAAACCGGTTTCCATACGCTTACGCACGGCACCCGCGATATCTCCGGTGGCGTCCTTGACTGCCTTGACATGATCAAGTTCAGACAAACGACGGTATGTTTCCAACTGAATATGCAAACCGGTACGGCCAGGCACATCGTAAATGATAATCGGCTTGTCGGCGGAATCATTGACCGCCTTGTAGTGGCGGAACACGCCCTCCTGCGACGGGCGCGAATAATACGGAGCAACCACAAGCACCGCATCGGCGCCCGCCTCCTGGGTCTGCTCCACCATGCGCACGGTGTGGGCGGTATCGTTGGAACCCGCGCCGGAAATAACGGGAACGCTCACCACATCTTTGACGGCCTGAACCAGCTCGACCTTCTCCTCCATGTGGGTGGTGGGAGACTCGCCCGTGGTGCCATTGACCACAAGGCCATCGGCGCCATCGGCAACAAGCTGCTTCGCAAGCTTCTGCGCGGCCTCGAAATCAACGGAACCGTCGGCCTTCATAGGGGTGACCATGGCCGGAAGAATACGTCCGAAAGGAGCAGGATCAAGAAGATGCATAGTACCGTCAGTCATAGTGTCAACGGTACTTCCCGCCACGGACGCCGAAGCATTCACGTTCGTGACCATACCGCAATATGAACTGCCTCACCGAGACCAAAATCCCCCAGTCACTGGAAGAATCCTCCCGCTGCCAAGCCTCCCACAGTCCAAAAACTCCCAGTCACTGGAAGAATCGGTACGCTCAACAACCTCCCACAGTCCAAAATCGCCCAGTCACTGGAACAATCGGTACGCTTAGCCGCATACTCAGGCGGATTCAATCCAAATGACCTCACGACTTTGCTTTCCTGACCGCACAATACTCCAAACAGTGCGGCCAGAAAGAGGGAAACGTGCGGCCACCAGAACAAACTCAGTCGAGGTATTGGGTGGGGTTCTGCTCGAACTTGGCGGCGCAGCCCGGATTGCAGAAGTAGTAGGCGGTGCCGTTGTATTCGCGGGTTGCAGCGGCAGTGGCCGGATCCACGCTCATGCCGCAGACCGGATCCTTGGCGAGCGCGCTCTGATTGTCGTTGGCAGCATGGCCGCCACAGCAAGAGTGCATGCCTTCCATACTCTCGTGGGCGTTTTCCTTCTTGGCTTTGTGATCACTGAACAGTCCCATGATGAATCCTTTCTGACTGTGGTTGTTGTGATTATTATCGTTCGGGTTCGGCTGACGAACCTGATACGTCTTACGAAGCGCCTTGTCTGGATCGAACAGGCGCAGTCGGCTCGCGTTCGTTACCACGCATAGCGACGAGAATGCCATGGCCGCGCCCGCAATCATCGGATTAAGCATCATGCCGGTGAACGGGTACAGTACGCCCGCCGCAATGGAAATGCCGACGCTGTTATAGCCGAGCGCAAATCCAAGATTTTGCGCGATATTGCGCATGGTGGCGCGGGTCAAGTCGAGCGCATGCACCAAACCCATCAGCGAGCCATTCATCAATGTCACGTCCGCGGACTGGATCGCCACATCCGTGCCCGTTCCAATGGCGAATCCCACATTCGCGCGGGCAAGCGCCGGAGCATCGTTGATACCGTCGCCCACCATCGCCACCGTATAGCCTTGCGCCTGCAGTTTTGCGATTTCGTCCGCCTTGTTTTCCGGTCGCACTCCAGCGATCACATTGCTGACGCCAACTTGATTTGCCACGGCATGTGCCGTCGTTTCGTTGTCTCCGGTGAGCATCACCACGTTGACGCCATGTGATTTCAAGGCTGCGATAGCCTGCTGCGAATCGGCTTTCACCGTATCCGCAACGGCCACGATTCCCGCAAGCTCGCCGTCGATCGCTGCAAGCATCGGCGTTTTCCCCTCCGCCGACAGCCGTTCCATAGTCTCGATAATGTCATCGAGATCCTCATCGCCGACGCTCGGCATGGCCACGTCAAGATCGTCGATCAGATCAGTATTGCCAACAGCGACACTATGTGACGCGACATGCGCAGTGACTCCCTGCCCGGAAATCGCATGGAATTGCGTTGCCTCACCTAACGTAAGATGCTTCTCTTGCGCGCCTGCAACGATCGCGGCGGCAAGAGGATGTTCGGAATCCCGTTCGGCACTAGCTGTGATCGCCAGCAAATCATCTGTCATTTCACGCCATTTTCCAAGCGGAAGCACGTCGGTCAACGACGGTTTGCCAGCGGTGATCGTACCTGTTTTGTCAAGTACGACAGCATTGATTTTGCCACACGTCTCCAGCGCTTCAGCGGAACGAATCAGCACGCCCATTTGCGCGGCGCGACCGGTCGAAACCGTTACGGAAAGCGGTGTGGCAAGACCCAATGCGCACGGGCATGCGATCAGAAGCACCGAAACCGCCGCCACCAGCGCATGCACCACGCGCGGTTCCGGCCCGAACGCAAACCACAATGCGCACGACCATATGGAGATCAGCACCACAATCGGCACGAAAATACCGGAAATCTTATCCGCCATGCGCTGTACCGGAGCTTTGGAACTTTGCGCGGATTGCACCAATCCAATGATCTGCGCGAGCACCGTGTCTTTGCCGACTTTTGTGGCACGATACCGCAACGATCCGGTACCGTTAATCGTGGCACCGGTCACACTGCTGCCAGCCTGCTTCAGCACCGGCATGGACTCGCCGGTGATCATGGATTCGTCGACAGACGATGAACCGGAAATAACCGTGCCGTCAACGGGAAGTTGTTCGCCCGGACGAATCGCAATAATATCTCCGGCCAACACCTGATCGACCGGAATTTCCTCTTCGATTTCATTGCGCACCACGCGAGCGGTTTTCGGCTGCAGTTTCACCAATGCACGCATGGCTTCTCCCGTACCGACGCGGGCGCGCGCTTCAAGCAATTGCCCGACCAGCATCAGCGTGATGACCACACCAACCGCTTCAAAATACGGTTCTCGAGCATTCTCAGGCAGAATCTGAGGCACAAACGTAACCACACACGAGTAAGCAAACGCGAATACCGTACCCAAACTGACCAATGCGTTCATTTCCGGAGAACGGTGAATGATCGCAGCGAAACCGCTACGGAAAATCGGCAGTGCGGCATAGCACATCACCGGCAGCATCAGTATGAACTGCACCCAATTCGGCATTGGATACAGCATCAACATCGTAGAAGCGAATACCGGAATCGTAACGATGGCAGACACAATAAGCCGCGTAATCAATGCTCGCATTTCACGAAATGCGGAAGAATCATCTGAAGAATTAGCAGAAATAGAAGAAAAATCAGAAGAAGTATCAACGGATTCATGCGATGTTTCATCAACAGCAGTTTGTTGTGATTGCGCAGGAACATGAGATTCTGCATTATTCGGATTTTTTTCCGACGCTGAATGCTCGTCCTGCATTGCAGCATGATGCTTTCCCGGCAGCACACGTAACGTGCCATGCAGCATATTCATACCGCATGCAAAACCGTACTCCCCCGGCTCATCAGGATGAATCGTCAACGTCGTCGTACGGAAAGGAGGCAGCGCAAGGTCTACGCCGAAATCGGAAAACACCACATGCGACGAGCATTCGCCATCTTCCTTGCGATCGAAAATCAATCGCAAAGGCAAGCCAGCCTCGGCTTCGATGACCGCCGGACTATACCCGCCTTTGACTTCGACGACCGCCTCTTGCACACCGTTGTCGACGCGGGCTCGGAACGCTTTGCGCGGCGCGAAAAAGAACCACAAAACGGCTGCCGTCACAGCCAATGCGACGATGATGGCGATCAGAGCCTGCATGTTTCACCGGTTTCCATATTGCATTCGTTTTCGATTCGGACAGTCACACTGTATACCAGCATTTGAGCTGATTGCCAAGAGTCAGCGCACAGCTTTATTACGTAGGCACAGATGTATTGCGTAGATATAAGACGATACAAATAATCCCCAAATCGCCGATGCTTGGAATAAGCCAACATCAGCCGGTTTGGGGACTATTTACCGTTCAACCGTAAGGATTTACAGGTCGAGGAAGTTGTCGAGGCCGACGGTCACGCCCGGATATGAACCGGTGGCGACCTTGCGTACGGCCAACAGCACGCCCGGCATGAAGGAAATGCGGTCGAAGCTGTCGGCACGAATGGTCAGCTGCTCGCCGTCGTTACCGAACAGGGCTTCCTCATGGGCATTAAGGCCACGCAGACGCACGGCGTGCACATGAATGCCGTCAACCACCTGGCCGCGGGAGCCGCCATCGGTTTCGGTGGCATCCGGAACAGGGCCAAGACCTGCGGCCTTACGAGCTGCGGCAATACCCTGCGCGGTATGGAATGCGGTGCCGGACGGAGCATCTACCTTGTTCGGGTGGTGCAGTTCGATCACTTCGGCGGATTCGAAGTACGGAGCCGCAACCTTGGCGAAATAGTCGGCGAGCACGGCGGAAATGGCGAAGTTCGGCGCAATGAACACGCTCTGGCCTTCGCGAGGCGCGGCAGCGAGCGCGGCACGCACCTGATCGAGCTTCTCTTCGGTCCAACCGGTGGTGCCCACCACCACATCAACGCCTTGCGCCACGAGTGCGAGCACATTGTCAAGAGACACGCTCGGCACGGTGAACTCCACCACCACGTCGGTGTTGTCGGGGGTAATCTGGGCGAGGTCGTCGCCTGCGTCAAGCGCGAGCGCCAGTTCGGTGTCGTCCGCGTTGTTCACAGCGTCGACCACGTGGGAACCCATGCGTCCTTTGGCACCAACTACAGAAACCTTGATCATTGCAACTCCTTCAAGCGTTCTGGCTGCATCTATCTGCAGCAGCTTTCTACGATTCCAACGAATCCAACAATAGAATACAATTGCCCGAACATAATCCTTACGATCATTTTCGGGCAATTTTTGGAATGCTTAATTCGCATAGTATCTATGAATCACAGATCATCTATGAATGTTGCGAAACACTTCGACGCGTGATCACCCAGCCGAGCAGGGCAAACGGAATCGAGGCGAGCACGAAAATCCATGGCAGCATCAGGCTCACGTCGGGTGTGGCGTGATCCAATATGATACCGGTGATCATCGAACCGAATGATGCGCCGACGGTTCCTGCGGTGCTCACCCAGGAAAGACCTTCGGTCAACGACTCTTCAGGAACGGTTTCCTTCATCACGAGGTTGCCCGATGCGAACACCGGCGAAACAGCCAGACCGGTGATAATCTCCATAATGCCCATTACGATCAGATTGCCTTGGCACAGGTGAATTACAAAGAAGCCGACGGTGATCGCCGCAAGGAACATGATCATGTAACGCCAACGGGACCCTTTGAGCTCAAGCGTTCCGAAAACCAGCGCGCCCATGCATGAACCGACCGCTAGCATCGCCAGCTGCACACCGAGCACGGAATCAAGATGCAACGATTTCATGACGGCTGTCATGGACGTGTCGAATGCGGTGAAACTCATGTTGAATATGATGAAAACCAGTAGCAACGGAATCACGCCAGCATAAGTGAATACGCTGCGTTTCTTGGCTGCGTCGTTTGTTTTCAGCTGTGCGATGGTCAGCTTGTTGCTCGGTGCGGAACCTGAATCGCCAGTATTGTGGGCATCGCCATCGATGGTCAATCGCACATCGGCATCGTCGGAAGAGGCCGAAACGACCTTGACTTCATGCACGACCGGCGGCTGCGTGTCCTTCAATGTGAAGAAAATGGTACCGCCTAAGGCGCAGGCAATCGTTGGCACGAACAATTGCGAAACGGGGTGCACGGAAGCCGCAAGGAACGCTGCCAGAATCGGTCCGAAAATGAATACGATCTCATCGATGGCGGATTCCAGCGCGTATGCGGTGTTCAGCAGTTCGCCGTTGCCGGTGCGGTCGAGCACATACGCCCAGCGCGTACGCACGAGCGCGCCGAACGAGAACTGCGTAAGCCCCATCACCACAGCCAGCGCAAACAGCAGCGGGATCGGCACGCGCACCAATGCGGAGAACGCGAAACCAAGCATGGTGATGATTTGCACGACAAGCACCATCGAACCGACCTTGCGCTGTCCGAGTCGGTCGAACAGTCGCGCGTACAGTGGCGTGACCGCTGCGGTGGCGAGCACATACGCCGCGCTCATCACGCCCGCGATCGTCCAATTGTCGTACAGGTGGTTGAGTGCGAGAATAATGCCGAGGCCCATCATCGACATCGGCAGTCGCGCCAAAGCTCCGGAAGCGCAGAACGCTTTGGTTCCCGAAATGGAGAACAATACGGAATATGGCGACTTCGGGGTTTCGGTTGCGCTGGTGGCAGCCATGATTATCGCTCCTTAACTTTCGTTGCGTCCGGCACGTGTGCCCGCCCACACATGCTGCACGAGGGTAGCGGCGCTCCTCCACAACGCTGCCCGCAGTGCGTTACCCTACGGACAGGCTGGAAAGCGCCGCTTTTCAACGATGATCAAGAACAAGCAGGATGCATACACGCATCTCTTGGCGCACCAGCACTAGTCGTTGTCGGATTGTTTCGGAATTCCGTAGCTCAACTCGGCAAGGATCTCTTCTTCTGTTTTATCGGCGGCGTTCAGCTGCCGATTGCCCTCAACAGGCTCACTCAGATAGTAGAGGCAGGCGTCGATAGCATCAAGCGGCACACCTTCCATTGCCGACAGCAGCATCCGATACATATCCAACTGTACTAATTTTTCCTGTATTTCTTCTTTTTTTCTAGGTTTTTTTCCAGTTTTCCAATCGACTATTGTATATTGTTTTGATTGGTCCTTTTCATTGAGACCCCCAAAGAACACCGCGTCAAGCTTGCCATTGACGATGGTGCCCAATTGCGGCACATTGACGACAATCTGCCGCTCCGCCCACGCAGGCTTACGTTGCGCCCATGCCGACGCCGCAAGACGCTGCTGCCAATCGAACAATGCATTGTTTTCCATTGCATTTTCGACCGTATTTTCGACCGTATTTTCGACCACCGCATTATTTTCTTGAGATTGCATCCTATTGTTGCGTTCGATTTCGGCAAGCATCGACGATCTCGATTCAGCTACGCGCATATTTCCGCTGCCTTCGGCACCGTCGACGATGCAATCAATATCCACGTCGGCCATAATGAACCGTTCCGCCCACGCATGGAACTGCGTGCCCAGCTGCGCGGCCGGCGAGGCAACGTTCGGAATCGGACGCACAAGCCCACGCCAGTAGGTTCGGGCGCCACGATCGTTCATCATGCCCGCGCGCGCCTGCAGGGAAGTGACGTTCTGACGGCCGGACGCAAGAATCTTCTCGCCTTGCGCACGCACCGAACGGTCGAACGCGTCCTGCGATGCGTCGGTCAGCATGTCGGGCATGAGATTGTCATCATCGACCAGCAGCTGCGCGCAATGCAGCAGCGAACCGACCGAACCGAGCGCAACGTCATCAGCAACAGCATCCGCCCCCACGCCGGCATCCAAGTCCGCAGCGGTGGTGGCCATCGCATCACGCACCTGATCGGCGGACGAACGCAACATTTCGCAAGTCGCTTCAGTCAAATCGCACGGCCATGGCAGGAATCGCTCGCCTTCCAGAGGCTCAAGCGGCGCGTTCCAAGCATCGCCGACCACTGCATCCTCGAAATCGCAGGCATGCTCGCCCACGAAATATCCGTCTGGCAATGGCGCGCCAATCGAATGCAAGCTGGAAATGCCATTTTCGGAAAAATCATCTCCAGAAAAATCTACACCCGTGGCGTCCTCAACTTCCGCAATATCGTCCAAATTGCTCGGTTCATTCGCCTTGGAAACGATATTGAGCATGGAGTCATACACTTCCTGCCAGAAATTCGACGGTTTGGCCACTTGTCTGCGCTCACCCACGGCACGCGGATCACGGCTTTCCACATTCGTTTCGCTATAGGTGAGCAACGCCTCATGACGGGCGCGGGTCAACGCCACGTATGCGAGACGACGCTCGTCGGCATGCAACCGGCGGCCATATTCCTCGCTCTGCGTCAAATACAGTCCATCAGGATCGACGCCTTCCATGTCGTCGACATTCATGGTGCGCAGAGTGCCGAACACTTCATCGTCGATGATTTCCGCATCTTCCAAGGCTTCCAAGGCCTCCAACGGATTCCAGCCGACGAGCGCGTCATGGGGGAATCGCGGCAGAATATCCGCATCCACGCGCACAGGAACAGGCACCGCGGCGGGATTCGTCAGCCACGTTTTGGCGTTTTCATGGTATTCGGGAGGCGTCCATACGCCATCCCGGAAACCATTGAGATGCGTTTCATCAACGGCCACGCTCAGATTGTCGCCCTTGTTACTGGGAAATCCGCCATCGGTCATGCCGACCACGGCCACGGCATCCCATTCAAGCCCCTTCGACTGGTGCACGGTCATCAACACCACGTCGACGGGCACATCGGGGGCCACCGCGTTCTCTTCGGAAGCGTCGCGCAGCGAATCCACCCATGAGATGAACGCGCGCAGACTCGGCACGCCTTGCGATGCGATCTCCTGCATATACGTGTCGACGAGTTTCATCACAGCGTCTATCGGCGACTTGGCGAGCGCCACGTGGGAGGCGTCAAGCGTGGCCTCGGCATGATCGGCACGCATATGCCGAGCCAGTAGCATGTCGATGTCAAGATTCAACGCCGTAATAGCTTCGCGAACCACCTCCGGCAGCGGGTGGCCGAGCACGCGCTGTACTTGGCGGAGCATATCCGCGGCACGCAGCACCGCCTGCACTCCCCTGCGGCTCAGCCTGCCATCGATGAGTTGTTCAAGATCGTCGCGCAGCATGAGATCCACCAGAAAAACAGCATTTGGCACTTGGTCGCGGTATTCGCGCACAGTGGAGCGGATTTCAGCATTCGACAGACCAGAGTCGGAAATTGTTTCGCCATTTCCGAAATCACTGGTTTTCCCGGAAGTACCGGAATCACCGGAATTTATAGAATCACCGGAATTCCCAGCTTTCGTAGCATGCGCAGGAACAATTCCCGCCGATACGAGCGCACGATACCGGTACACCGTATTCACTCGCTCCGCCGTGTCCGCAAGCGCCTGCAGATCGTCGGCTTCAACGGCGAATCGTGGCGTCGCCAGCAGTCGCATAAGCGCCGCACTGTCGGTATGGTCGCTGACTACGTGCAGCAGGGCGAACACATCCTGCACTTCCGGACGTTCCAGCAGGACCGCCTGTCCCACGACCAGCGTGGTCAGTCCGGCCTGCTCTAGCGCTTCCGCGTATTTCGGCATGGTTCCTTTGGATCGGAACAGCACCGCCACATGCGGGCGATTGTCTTTCGCACCATGGTCGAGGTCACGCGCAGAGGGCGTATGCAGGGCGATCGCATGTTTGGCGAAGCGCACGACCGCATCGACTTCCTGGCCGAATGTGGCAAATCCGAGCACGCCAACCGTGCCTTCGGGTGCTTCTTCGATATTGGAGAGCGCAGGCACGTCGACTTCGCGCATCAGCGAGCTGCTGAGGCGTCTGGCTGGCAGACGCAACGGTTTAGTGAGATTGTTCGCCGCTTCGAGCACCATGCGCGAATTGCGCCGCGTCACCGTCAATGCGAACGGTTTGCTGGTGGCGTCCATGCCGAAATCATGTTGCAGCATACGGAATGCGCCCGGACTTGCGCCTCGCCATGCGTAGATCGATTGGAAGGGGTCGCCGACCGCGTTGACCGCGCTGCGATGCGTATCGTCAACGTGGAACAGCGCGCTCAGCAGTGCGGCCTGCGTGGTGGAGGTGTCTTGGTATTCGTCAAGAAGCACATGCGAGTAGCGTTTGCGGTACGTTGCGCCGATGGACGGGAATCGGGAGACCAGTTGGAATGCCGCGATGGTGAAATCGCTGAATTCCGCCATATTGCAGGCGCGTTTTTCGGCATGATAATCAAGCACGAGGTCGAGCAGCAGATTGCGCTGCTTGGCGACGGATGCGAGTTGCGCACTGTTGTATACGCACATGCTGTGCCCAAGTTCGCGGTATTTCTCCAGTTTCTTTTCGTAATCCGCGTCGGAATCCTTTTTCAGCCGTTTTGGTGGTTTTTTGGATTTCGGCTGCTCAGTTGGCACGGTTTCACCGTCAAGCGCCTTGTCGACCTGTTTGACGAACGCTTCGTCCCAGTCGCGCACGCGTTGCACCGCCTCGTCGAAGCTGGTGCAGTCGCCGCCGATCATAGCTCCGGAAATGGCGTTGGACAGGGCGAATACGTTGCCCGCTATGGTGTTGAACGATTTCAGATCGCCGTCGAACGCCATGAGATCGCCCATATGCTTGTCGAGCACGGTGTGGATGAGCTGCATGGCGCCGGCTTCGCTCAATGGCTGCGTGTTTTGGTCGAAGCCGACAAGCAGTCCGTATTGACGCACGATGGATTGGAAGAAAGCATCGTACGTGGAGACTTCCGGTTTGAGGAACGCCATATTCGCCGATTTCAGCCCACGTTCACGCTGGTTGCAGCTCACGGCCGCGGACACGCGTGACAGCAGTTCCGAAGCCGCTTTGCGCGTGAAAGTCAGTCCGAGGATTTTTTCAGGGCTCACACCTTGTTCGATCAGTGTGATGATTCGCCTTGTCATTGTGTAGGTTTTGCCCGATCCGGCACCGGCGACCACCACCACATCCCCATAGGAGGGCGCTTGAATAACGGCGGCCTGCTCCGGACTGTCGGTGAATTTCGTAGTTCCGCTCATGCCGTTCTCCTTTCGAATACGGTGTCCTGTTCGCCCGCGCAGGCCGGGCAGACCGCAGTGTTCCTGCAATATTTCATATGTTCCAATGTTGGTCTTGCCGTAATTTCGCTTGCCCTGCTGGCTGCGGCAGCGTAGAAGACTCTGGCGATCATGGTGAGGGACCATACCGCCATGGTGTCTCGCAAACCGACGAACTCACTCCAATGCTCGTCGCTCACTTCCAGCGGTGGAATCATCTCGTCAAGTCCGTCATGGAAATCCTTGTCGAGTTGTTTGACGTAGTAGCGCGGCACGAATGCGCCCGTATTCAGGCTTCCGTCCGCAAACAACGACTGCTGCATATGCGATTCGGCGGCGGTGTTGCCATGTGGTGCCGGGAATGCATGCTCCGCTACGTGGAACAGCGCGCTTTGCGTGATGTTCGGCGCCGCAGCCACCGCCTGTGCCCCACGCAGGCCGCTTCCTTCAGGGAACACGAGTCCCAGTTGGTAGCAGACGAGCTGCAGATCGTTGAACAGGCCTTCGCCGTTCGGACTTGCACCGGTTTTGTAGTCGATCAGACGCACTTGCTGCGTACCGTCCGCCATGTCACGGCGTTCCAAACGGTCAATTCTGCCGGTCAAGCGCACGGCGAGATGCTCGCTCATGCCTGTTTGAGGCCATCCTCCGACCAACGTTCCCATAATGGCGATCAATTCGTTTCGTGAAATCGCATGAATGCCGTCCATCGCATTGTAGGCGGCGAGAATATCGTCGAAATCGAATTTTGCGGTGAATTTCAGTTCAGGTTCGACTTTCGTAAGTTTTCCAACGCTGAACGCATCATTGTTTTTGATTGGATAATCACCATGATTCGATTGCACGAAATACGTGGCAATGTTACGCAACGCATCTCGCGCCTGTTTGTCTTTTTTCAATGCCTGATATCGTTGCGCGGGATCGGTGATACCGTTCAGATCGCCGCGTAGACGCTCATATTCGGCATACATTTGCTCGGTGATCGCGTCGATGTTGTCCATATCGCTGATGGCAGTATGCTGTTCCGGCATGTCAAGTCCAGCTTCGGTGGCCTTCTGCGCCACCATGTGGATCAGCGAACCGAAACTCGTGGCGGCGCTGCCCATGCGCGGGCCGGAGAAACGGTTTTCAAGCATCCAGCACACCGGGCACGCCCACAGATCGTCCACCGCGGACGGAGACAGGGTCACCACGTCGGATTGCCTCGTCTTGCCATCCTGAATCGTTTTCCGCGCAGCGGACGAAACAGGTTCCTCCACGAACGGCCAACAATCGGGATTAGCCGCCCTAATGCCTCGCGAGGACAGCAATGCCAATGTTGCAGCGGCGTCACGTGCCTTCGGGCTGTTCGGCGGTTCCATCGCAAGCACACTTCGCGCGGCCGCGATCAAACCACGGGGATCGGATTCAAGTCCCGCATAATCGCCCTGACTGCCGATCGCCGCATATTCGCGCCGTTCCATATCGGCGTCTCTATCACGGTCAAACCATTCCGGCACATATCCGTACAGAAAATCAGATGGCACGTGGTCGTCGTTCAGCACGGCGCTCATCACCGCGCACTCATCGGCACGGGTCAATGCCACCAAGAAGCTTTTCTGCTCGGATGCGAGCACGGCAGCCAATTGCGAATCCCGCTTGCCCGCCGAAGTGGTGACGGTATCGGACAGTTCGCCATGCAACATCACATCGGCGAGTTCCTCACCGCCGAACAATGTGTTGCGTGGCGTAAGATTCGGCCATTGCCCTTGCTGCAAGGACGGCAGAAACACCAGGTTCCAATGCCTTCCCGCCGCGCCTGCGGGCGTGGTCAGCGTCACTGCCTGGTCGATGGGCGCGGTGTGAGCCAACGAATCCGCCTCGATAGTCAACGAGCGCACCTGTTCCATGAACGCTTCAATGGTGCGTGCGGCGAACTCGCCGCTTGATTCGCCGCCGGAAGCGTAGTTGAACAAGCGCATCGCCGCATCAAGTCGGTCGTTCGCGGCACGGCCGGCCGCCGAATGCTCCAAGGCGACGCGCTGCCAGATTTCCGCTTTTCCGCAGGCACGCCATGCGCAATCCAACACGTATTGCGGTTCACGCAAAACCAGCTTGTGTTCCGCCTCGCACGTTTTGTCAAGCACTTTCCACAATGATGCGAAAGCCTTGACCTGTGGATCCGAGCCCGTCACGGAGGCGATCGTGTCGATCACACGATCGGTGTTTCCTTCCAAAAGAAGCACGTATAGAGCGTCCATATCGAACACGGGATCATCCTGGTCTCCATCATGCCCACCATCATGTTGACCTTCGTCGGGAATCGCATGGCATTTCGCCATGTATTCATGCCAATCCGCCATCAAACGCAGCAGCGACGACTGCTGTTCAACGTCCGTCTTCGCCATGTTTGCAGAATCCTGCGCGCGAATCTCATCATCGCCCACAATCTCAGCGAGCGAAGCCAACGCGTGCATCGCGGATTCCACGGACGCGAGACGGGCCGGGCGCCCTTCATGCTGCCTGTCGCCGCCGACCGTAATCAGCGGGGATGCCATGATCGACGCCACACGTGAACGAATATAGGATCCGGCCGCCTGCGGGTCCATGCCCGAAGCCGCGATTGTCCGCCTTTTCAATTCCGCCAATTCAATCAGCGCGAACAGGCCTTGCACGAACGGTTCGTCCTTCAACGGTCGCGTCACGCTCGAATAGCGCACGGGAACGCCGTCGGCACGCAGCCGTTCGCCGAACGCGCGTACGGTGGCATTGTCATGCGTGATCACAGCCATGTCGTTCCATTCGCGGGAACGTTGCAAATGCTCGGTTTTGATCTTCCACACCACGTCATCGAGCTCTTCGGACGAGGAACGGTACAGGGCCGTTTCCACACTGCCGTCGGCAGGCGTGACGCAAGCATCCGTATTGCCGGACGGCAATGCTTCGATAGGCATCGCCCCCGGTATGTTCCGCATTTTGCCTGGGCGCTCCGGCAGGGGCACGTCAGTCGGTTCCGTGCTTGCGATCGACAGGCTTACGCGGGTCGCGACAAGCGTGCGATAGTCATCATGTACGTTTTGCCTGTTCGACGCGTTTCGAATGGTTTGCGCGCCATCATTTTCGCATGCGGCATACAGGTTTTCGATGCGCTCCAATCGCGCTCCCATGCGCGACTGCGCCTCGTTGAACAGATATTCCGGATACGATCCACGGAACGTCTGCACGGCTTCGTCGGGATTGCCCACCAACAGCAGACGCGTCCCGCGATTATGCAAAGCCTCAAGCAGAGCGAAACCAGCCAACGTCGCATCCTGGAAATCGTCGACGATCAGCATGTCTGGAATATCGGCATCCCATATGTCAGGCACGGCCTCGGTGGCGTCGATCATCAGTTGTGACGCATCAAGACGGTATTCGCCGGAATAGGCTGCACGAATCGCCGCATTGTATTCCTCACGCAGCGCAAAAGCGAGACGCCACTGGGTACGCAGGCGTTCACGACGCGCGTCAAGCTCGCCATTCCTGCTGGCCGCACGGGCGATGAGCATGTCTTCAAGCTCCGGTTTCGCACCGATTTCATTCATGCGCGCAAGCATGTCTCGCAGTTGGCTGGCGAATGCGTCGGTGGAATCGTCGACCACCAGTCCGGACCATTCGGAAACAGCGAAATATACGCGCAGCAGATCGCAGATAGCGCACTCGTCGCCATGCTGCCTATGTTCCACATGTGATGCAAGCACCTTGCGGATGATCACATCCTGTTCGGCGCCGTTCAACAGTTTCGGCAACGGTTCGCCCTGTGCGGATCTTGCGGCCGCCAGCAGGCGGAATGCGATGGCCGACAATGTGGTGACCGGTCGAGCCTGCGAAACCGCCGACAATTCACGGATCGCGCGATCGCCCAACATGTCGGCGATCTGTCTGCCGGACACCGTCATCACGGCATTCGCATCACCATACCGCTTCATCGCGGCGATCAGCATGTCCAACGCAAACTCCGTTTTTCCACTGCGCGGCGCTCCCGCAACCAACGTGACGTGAGCAAGATCTTCCAAATCCATCATGCCTCCCAACACTACTAGTCTCATCCTCCCTTACCTGACAGAATCCGGCAATGGGAAAACTTATGCCGGAAGGCTCGATGGCTGCGAAAGGGGCGGAAGACATGGGAACAGCCTCGAACGCCCGTCTTTGCATGCGAATATTCAACCCCTTACTGGTAGGTTTTTGGGTTGGTCTTCGGCTAACATGGCCTTTGGAGAGAGCGGCTGAAAACATACGCACTACGAGGAAAGAGAGCATATGGAAGCCATGGACGGCACTCCCCCTCAAATCCCTGGGTACGCATTCGCCCAGAAGTTGGGTTCAGGTTCCGAAGCGAATGTGTACTTGTACCAGCAGCTTTCCCCCAGCCGTCAGGTGGCCATCAAAGTCAGCAGGGGAACGCTCGACCTGCGCGCGGCGGCAAGATTCCGTTCCGAGGCGAACTTCATGGGCAAGATCTCATCACACCCTTACATTCTTTCGGTGTATGAAAGCGGAGTCACCACCACAGGCAACGGCTATACCGTGTTCGAATACGCTCCGGGAGGCAATTACAAGACCTTCCTGGAATCCAACCGTCTCAGCGCAGACCAGATGCTCACCGTCGGCATCAATCTGGCAAGCGCCCTTTCCACGGCGCACCGCGAAGGCATCATCCACCACGACATCAAGCCCAGCAATATTCTTATCAACGCGCATGGCATGCCCATGCTTTCCGATTTCGGCATCGCGGGAACGATTTACGGGCGCCCTGGCATCGGCTACACCATCGCGTGGGCTCCGCCGGAAGTGCTTGCGAAGAACGGCGGAGGCAACGAATCCTCCGACATTTATTCTCTGGGGGCGACGCTGTTCGCCATGCTGACGGGCCAGTCGCCGTACGAATACGGCTATTCCGAAGCTCTTGGCGCAACCCGAGGCAAAGAACGCGGCACTCTACTGAGGAACATCATTCTCACCAATCCGCTACCCAAGCTCAACAGTCCGGATGTTCCTCCACAAGTGGAGCGGATCCTGCGCAAGGCGTTGAACGAAACGCCAGAGGACCGATATTATTCCGCATACGATTTCGCACGTGATATGCAGCGTGCGCAGCAGGAATTGTATGGCCATGCCACGCCGACCACAGTTGAGGGGGAACCGCCGTTCCCGCAGAACCTGTACACGCAGGCGCAGACGAACGTTCAGGTTTCGCCGACTGCCCCAAAGCAGCGCAGCACTTGGGCCAAGCCTCTTGCGATCGTTGTTTCGGTGGTCGTCGCGATTGCAGCCGTCGCGCTGGTGTTCACGTATGCGATCATGCCGAATATGGATTCCGTCTCAGACAACAGCAGCGTGCAGATCAAGAATCCGGAAACGTATGATCAGGAGAACGATTCGCCTGATTCGACCATCACTACCGGCAGTGTGCCCAGTGTCGAGAATCTGACAGGGTCATATTCCGCCGATGGCGGCAGTGTACAGTTCACTTGGGCGAATCCCGACCCGCAGAACGGGGATTCATACGCATGGTCGATGGTCGGCGATGCCGGTGTTAATCCGAATACCCAGGGAACCACCACCACCGACACGCATATCAGCATCGAACCCGCCGATGGCTCGCAGACCTGCATTCAGGTGAGCCTCATCCGAGCCGACCGTCAGATGTCACAGAATCCTGCGATCGCGTGTGCAGCCAAACCATAAGCATCACAGCACTTCGCAACAGGGTCGGCCGACGGCATTTTCCAATCGCAGGCGATGTCCGGAACGAACACAACGACCATCGGAACACTCAAGGAAGAACCGAAAAATGGGCAAACGCAAGAACGCAGCCAATCAGTCGGCACAATCGCACGAACGACAATTGCGCTTCGGACCGATGATGCGCAAACTGCTGTTGCCGTCGAGAAGCAGACGGTGGATCACACCAATCGTCATGCTGCTTTTGCTGCTGGGCATCATCGCAGGCGCGTTCATCGTCAGTTCGGTAACACAACAGCATGTACAACTTGACGACGGCACCGTGTGGATCACTTCGCTGAAGGACTGCAAGGCCGCACGATTCAATGCGAAAAACAAGGACGTGGACGCTGGAGTCTCGTCCACAGCCTCCCGTTTCGACGTGGCCCAACATAATGGCAGCACCGTGATTTCCGAAGGTACGAAAGCCAGCAACATCGCGGCTTCCACAATCAGCGAAACCGGCAGCACCACCATCAAAACGGATATCGAAACCATTGTCGGAGGCGATACCGCAGCGTTCATCAACGTCAAAACCGGCAATGTGTGGGTGGGATCCGCTTCCGATGTGAAATCCGTCAATCCAACCACCGACAAGCCGAAAATGAAACTGGGATCCGGTGGAAAAATCACGGTGACGCATAACGGAACCGTATACGGATATCGTGCTTCCGATGGCGCGGTGATGAGCATCGACAAGTCGCAAGGCGCGTGCGAGCAAGTTGGCACGATAGGAGGCGCACCGCATGCCGAATCGTTCACCGTCATCGGCGGAACTCCGGTCGTGGCGGCGAAAGGCACCGTGTATTGGCCGCAGGGAAGCGCAGCCATCAATCTGCAGGGCAGCATGACCTTGCAGGCCCCTTCCACGGACGGCAAACAAAACGGATGGGTGGCCGTGGCGACACCACGCGAGCTCGCAACGGTGAACCTCAGCACCAAGAAAACCTCTGAAACACCGAATTCCAGCAAGGGCGAGCCCGCCCAGCCGGTATCCACAGGCGGATGCGTATTCGCCGCGTGGGCGCAGAAGGCCAACAATTACGCCAAAGTATGCTCCGCCGACGGTTCGGACATGGCATTCGACACCCTGACCAACATCAACGCCACTTCGGAACTGATATTCCGCACCAACCATCGTCTGGTCATACTCAACGACGTGGTCAACGGCAACGTCTGGAATCCGCAGGAATCCACCAAAGTCATCAAAATCCAATGGAACAAGGTGGAAACCAAACAGTCGAAGCAACAGGAACAGAACAACGACAGTGCCAACAACCAGCATAATTTCAGCAAAACCTGCTCGTCGCAATCCGGGCAGATCAAAGCGGAAGACGATTCGTTCGGCGCGAGAACAGGATCGCAGCAGATCCTCGACGTGCTTCGCAACGACGAGCAGACCGACTGTTCCGTGCTGCGCATCACCTCGGTAAGCGCCCCGGACGGAGCCAACATCAGTGTCTCGCCCGTATACGACGGACGATATCTGCAGCTCGACGCATCAGCGGCAGCCGAAGGATCGGCATCGTTCAGCTATGAGATTTCCGACGGACGCGGGCAGACGTCCAACGCCAACGTGAACCTCGCCTTGGTCGGAGGTGACGACAACGCGCCCCAGCAAACCGATACGCCACCGGAAATCGACGTGGAGCAAGGAGCCACCTACACCACTAACGCATTGGGCAGCTTCTCCGACCCCGACGGCGATCCGCTCACGCTCGTATCCGCAACCCCGCAGAACACCGACCAGGTGACCGTCTCCACGCGAGCCGACGGGCAGCTCGTATTCAACGCGGGATCCATGTCTTCCGGACGCGCCGGCATCGAAGTAACCGTTTCCGACAGCCAGCAGACCGGCACCGGCATGGTGTATTTCTCAGTGAAACCACCCAACACGTTGGCCGCGGTAATCGATCCGGTAGTCAAGCAGACCACATCAGACACGCGCACCACCGTTTCGCTCAAACAATACGTGCACGGCACCTCGTCCGAGCCCGCGCAGCTGACCGCCGTGGAAACCCCATCCGGCGCATCCACCACCATGAACGCCGCCGACATGTCGTTCACCTTCAGCGCACCCAACCCCGGCACCTACTATGTGCCCTACACCATCACGCAAGGATCCATTCCCGCGACCGGCCTGGCTCGCATTGAAGTGCAGACCGTGGCCGGAGACTCCGCCAAGCCCATCGCCGCCAACGACGTGGCGCTGCTCGGCGCCGACAACACCGCGATCGTGGAACCCCTGGCCAACGACGTCGACCCGATGGGCGGCGTATTGTCCGTGACCAACGTGACCGCCGACGCGGCAAACGGCATCAAAACCGGCGTCGTGAGCAACAAGCGCGTCTACATCACCGCACGGCAGGTACCGACCGAACCCGTGCAAATCAAATACGGCGTAGCCAACGCGGCAGGCACGTCGACCGGCGTGATCATACTGCAACCGCCGGCGTTGACCACCTCCAGCTCCGTGCCGAAAGCCGACAACATCACCACGCAGGTACGCACCGACGGCATCGTCTCCATCGACGTGCTCGACCACGTTACCTACGCCGACGGCACCACGGTAAGTCTGCAAAACGACCTGCAATACGACAAGAACACGTTCAAAGGACTCGTATTCGTATCAGGCAACACCGTACGATACCAAGCATCCGACCAAACCGGATCCTTCCCCGTAACGTACACGGTCAAAGACAATCTCGGCAACGCGGCATCCGCCACAATCACCATCAACGTGCATCAAAAAGACGCCGAAAACAAGGCGGCGCCAACACCATCCGACGTTGAGGCACAGGTTGCGGCAGGGCAGAAAGTCCAAATCCCGATCACCTTGACCGGCATCGACGCCGACGGCGACGACGTGCAGCTGCTCGGTCTCGGCAACAAGGCTCCGACGCTCGGACGCATCAGCGAAGTCGGAGCCACCTACCTGGTATACGAGGCATATGCCGACTCCGCAGGAACCGACACCTTCTCATACGCCGTCGAAGACTGGACCGGCCAACGATCCCAAGCGCAGATCCGCGTGGGCGTGTTCAAATCCGGCACCGACTCGGGCGTGTACGCGCGCGACGACGAAATCACATTGCGTCCCAACACCGCGGCAACCGTACCCGTGGCGCAAAACGACATTTCCGGAGACAACACCGACCTGACCGTCAGCAAAGACGTCGAATCGCAAGACATCAGCAATGTGAACGTAGTGGATAATGCGCTCGCCTTCACCACGCCTCAGCAGGCGGGCACCTATTACGTGGTGTATACGGTCAAAGACAAGGCAGGATTGTCAGACACAGCAACGCTGACGGTGAACGTCGATGGCAACGCCACCATCGAACCGCCGACCGCATACGACTACCGTGTGCCTTCTTCGGCGACGATCGACAAGAAATCGGTCGACGTGGACGTTTCGCAATGGATTGCGAACCCTTCCGGCAGCGCCGACGAACTGCACGTGGCCGTTGATGATTCGGCCACCGACCATGCGCATGTCAAAGGCGGAGACAAGTCCACGACCATTACCGTGGAATTGACGGACGAGGCGCGAGCCGTGCCATACACCGTGACCAACACGACGTATGACATCACGTCCACGGCGTTCATCCAAGTGCCCGCATACGGCGTATTTCCGCCGGCCCTTCGGCCGAAAGCGCCGGCTTTGAAGGTGAACGCGCGAGAGACGATCACCATCAATATCGCCGATTACGTGCGTGTGGGCGCAGGCAAGACCGCGTATGTGGACGGCGCCGATTCGGTAAGCGCCACGAAAGCCGCGGACGGCGACCTGTATGTGAACGACCAGACGTTGAAGTTCACCGCGCCGAAGGACTACTCCGGCCCTGCATCCATCACTTTCACCGCGGTGGATGGCAAGCGCGACAAGAACGACAAGGTGAAAATCATCAATTCGGCGGTGTTGACGTTGCCGATCACCGTGATCGGGCGCGACGTGCCCGCGCCGACGTTCTCTTCGCCCACCATCGACGTGGTCGCCGGCGAGAGCGCCACCACCATCGACCTGACCGCGTTGACCCATTCGGCGTCCGACCTATACGACGACGAAAAACAGTACACGTATTCGGGTGGCGCTGATTCCGACCAGGTGAGCGCCAAGGTGAGTTCTAACGGCAAACTGACCGTGTCCGCCGACAAAACCACGTCGCCGGGAACCACGGTGAGCGTGCCCATTTCAATCCAATATTCGAAGGGCACGGTGAACGCGGGCGTCACGGTTCGCGTGACGACCTCCAACAGGCCTTTGGCACGCATCAACGCGAAAACCGTGAAGGTCAAGGCGGGAAGCAGCGAGGAAGTGAACCTGCTTGCCGACGCGTACAATCCGTTCCCCGATTCCGCATTGACCGTGACCGGATGTACGTCCGACGGCGCGTCGAAGCTGACCGTGGACTGTCCGTCAAACGGTGTGGTGTCGATCAGCGCAGCTTCCGACATCGGCGCGAGCACCAACAAGGTGATCGTCAACGTGCGTGATGCCACCAATACGAAGGAACGTGAGATAACAGGCACCATCAACGTTTCGGTAATGGACAGGCCGGATGCGCCTCTGCTCTCCCCCATCGCGGGAGACCCGCAGGATGGCGCGGTGAATCTGAGTTGGACGGCCGGTTCTTCGAACGGCAGCCCGATCAGCGAATACAAGGTGACGTGGAACGGCGACGGTTCCGGCGAGAAATCGTGCGGTTCCGTGACCTCCTGCCAGATTACCGGCTTGAAGAACGGCAAGACGTACTCGTTCAAGGTGCAGGCCAAGAATGAGGTCGGCTGGTCGAAGGAGTCGAACAGCGTGGAAGGCACACCTGACAAGCTTCCGGACGCGCCGACCGATGTGAAGGCCGAAGCCGGCAGGAACACCGTCGTTGTCACATGGAAAGCTCCGGAAGGCAATTTCTCCGCCGTCGACGGCTATGAGGTGACGTTAAATGGATCCAATATAGCGAATCCGACGCAAAAGGTTGAAGGTACAAGCTTCACGTTCAAATTCGACGACAATGCGATTACCAATGGCGCATCCTATACCGCCACGGTCAAGGCGCATAACAAAATGAACTGGAGTCAGCCATCCGCCGTGTCCAATGCCGTTTCGCCTTGGAGTAAGCCTGACAAACCAACCATCTCCGCAGTGCAGAATGGCGACAAGATTGTGGTGAGCGGGCGGATCAATGACGCCCGTAACTCGAAATACCAGTCGATTACGGTAAGTATCAGAGACGAAGACAGATCCGTAGAGACCAATGCCACGGACTATTCCGTCGAATTCGACATCAAGAACGAGTGGTATTACAAAGAGATTAAGCCAACGATTACCGTGGTCACGGAACGCAGTGGTTCGTCGAGCAGCGAAACATCCGTTTCGCCCTTCACAGCAGTCGACCCTCCAACCAATGTGAAGCTGGAACTCAGCAACAATACATGTGTGGCGACCTGGTCCAAAAAAGGGCGCGTCACAGGCTTTGTTGTAAGGGCCAAGGATTATTACAATGCTGATCTTCACGAGAACAGAGCAGAATGGCCGCTTTCCGGTAACTGGAGCACCTGCGATACGGTAAATGTTCAGCAATACTTCATTGACACGTCACATATCAGCACCCCTGAAACTGCCAACAGCAATACCGTCGGCAACAAAATTAAAGCGGAAATCACTACCATGCCGACCCTTTCCTGGGATGCCAATGACACGAATCTCATCAAGGTCGCCGGCGGATCGGTGAAAACATGGAATCAAATTGGCAGCTACTCTTTCGTATTCACCGGAGGTGGCAAAACATACGAAATCCCTTGGGCCCAAGGTACCAGTCAGTTGAACGCCGAAAAGCTACCAACGGGGGTTGACTACACATGGAAGTTTAAAGTCACCGGTCCAGACCCGGCACTCAACAACGAGGCAGACGGATCAACGATCAAAGACTCCGACCGCTATAACGAACCGACCCCCGATCCTAAGCCTGATTCCAATCCGGACCAGTCGGGATCAGGGCAAAGTGACGCCCCTACGGCTTCATCCGTAGCTCTTTCCACCATCGATGGAAAAAGCAAGCCGTGGGTGAGAGGCCTGGCCTATTACGCCAATCGCTAGCCGGTATGGCAATCTCGACGAACAATCCAATATCGACAACCAATCATCAATACGACCAATAGAAGCAAGCAAGGAGCACCCATGAGCAACGAAAACGATGACGACGCCACCCAGCTGGGTTCCATCGGGCACCATATGAACAAGCCGCAACAGCCTGGCAATCCGCAGATGCGCCCCGCATTCCAAGTTCCAAGCCTGCCGACGCATCGGCAGAAGCAAAGCGGCGACGATGAAGACACCGTGCTCAGCGCATACAACGCAACGCCCTCCAGGCCTGCAATGCCTACGGTTCCAACAACGCACCCCATGAAGGCGCAACCGGCACAGCCGGTGCAGATGCAACAACCGTTGCCGCAATCGCAGCCAATTCCGGCAGCGGCACCACGCCAATTCCCGCAGGCCACAACATCGCAAGCCAAGCCCGCGCAGCCAGCCGCAACCTCGTCCATGATGTCCGCACCACAGGCCGACATCACCGAATTCCACAACCAGTTCGCCAAACTGGTCGACAGCGTCTCCCAGGTCGTGGTCGGCAAGGAACAACCGATCCGCCAATGCGCCACCGCCATGATTGTCGGCGGCCACATTCTGCTTGAAGACAACCCCGGAACAGGCAAGACGCAGCTGGCCCGAGGCCTCGCCAACTCCATCGACATGTCGTTCAAGCGCATCCAGTTCACTCCGGATCTACTGCCTTCCGACGTGGTCGGCGTAACCTACTACGACCAAAAAAACGGCGAATTCGAATACCGCGAAGGCCCGATTTTCGCATCCATCGTGCTTGCCGACGAAATCAACCGAGCCTCGCCGAAAACACAGTCCGCGCTGCTCGAGGTCATGGAAGAGCAGAAAGTCACCGTCGACGGCGAAACCCACGCGGTACCGCAGCCTTTCATGGTCATCGCCACCCAGAACCCCATCGAACAGCTCGGCACCTACAAACTACCGGAAGCGCAGATGGATCGTTTCCTCATCAAAACAACCATCGGCTATCCGAGCCATGACGTGAGCGTAAGCATTCTCAAGCAGGTCAACGTCACCGACCGTGCATCCACTGTGCATGCGGTGCTCACCGGCAACGACGTGCTACGCATGCGTGCCATCAGCGAAACCGTTCATCTTGACGACGCGATCCTCGAATACATCGTGCGCTTGGTGGAAGCGACGCGCCACAACGAACGCATCCAAGTCGGATCGTCCATGCGAGGCGCACTCGCGCTGACCCGATGCGCCCGCGTGTGGGCGGCGTCCAACAATCGCGGATATGCGGTACCCGACGATGTGAAGCAGCTGGCGGTCGCCGTGCTCGCGCACCGCATCACGCTCACCGCAGAGGCCACGTTCGCCGGATACACCCCCGAACAGATGATCGAACAGATCCTCGAAAACGTACCTGCACCGACCGTAGGCGCCACCGTCTGAAACGTATACCCGACACAGCTGCACGCGCAGCACGACAGAAGCGCACAACCGCACGAAACGTTCACAAACCCCCGAAAGGTCAAGTATGCGACAATCCAAAACCATGCAACGCAGGAGAACCATGCAACGATCCCTGCGACGCATCAAGCATCGCATCAAACGACTGGTCACCTCATATGTGTCACCACTCGGATGGGCAGTGGCCGGACTCACCATCGCCTCGCTCATAGCGTTCACGATCCTCGGATGGCATGAACTGCTGGCCATGGCGATCATATTCGTCTGCATGATGGTCGCCGCCATCATGCTGTCGCTCGGCAACACGTCGTTCACTGCCACCATAGACGTGTCCAGAAGGCGAGTCACCGTGTCAGACACCGTGAAAGTCGACGTGTGCGTCGACAATCCGGGACACACGCCAACCACATCCGCACGAGGCGACCTGTCCATCGGCGACAATCACGAACGATTCTCCATCCCCATGCTCACCGCTGGCCAATCACACCAAACAACCGTGGAATTCACCGCCGTCTCCCGCGCGATGTTGCCGGTCGGACCGCTTTCCATACGCAAAGGCGACCCATTCGGACTCGTACGGCACGAAAAGAAACTCGCCGACCAAATCAACGTGTTCATCCACCCGCAAACCGTCATGCTGAACACACTCAACGCCGGAATTCCGCGAGACTTCGAAGGTCAGCCCAGCGGCGAAATCGTCGACGACGACCTCGACTTCTACGGACTGCGCGAATACGAGCCGGGCGACGACGTGCGCAACGTGCACTGGCTCAGCTCCGCAAAAACGGGAGCACTGATGATCCGCCAATACGAAGCAACCCGACGTACCAACACCGCATTGACCATCAGCGTGAACCCAGACGACTACCTCAGCTCCGACGAATTCGAACTGGCGGTATCCGTCCACGCATCCATCGGCGTGCAATGCCTGCTCCAAAACCGCCCGGTAACCTCCCATGCGGGAAACGAACACGCCACGCCATGCAACTCCACGGAATTCCTCGACGGATGCAGCGCCATTACCCCCGACATCAACGACAATCCGAACCTCGCACAAACCACCCTCACCCACACCCCCGACTCATCGTTCTACTACAACACCGTCGGCAGGCTCAAAAGCATCGACGAGATCAAACACATAGCGCTCGCGCTCCCCCGATCAGCAACCTGCGTGGTACTGCAAACCGCCATCGGGCAACCACGCGCCATCAAACAATACGCCGACTTCACCCTGGCGACCGTAGGAAACCTAGACGATCTTCCAATGATCATGAGGGTACTGGCATGAGCACCGCAGGATTCAGCAAACACAGCATCAACGCCAATACCGGCGAAACCCGCGCCGACCACACCACCGGATTCGGCAACACCTTCACCGAATCATCCACCGGCACCTTCACGGAAACAGGCACCGGAACAGGCTCATGGGCCGACTCCACACACTCCGCCATCTGGATGTCACGAGACGGCAAATCGCAAGTCCTTCCCTACTTACACCGACCACGCGCCTCGCAATACGCAAGCTTGCTCGTAGCAGCCCTGCTCACCCTCGCCGCAGCCAGCAACCTCATCGACGTCTACGGATCAGCCGCATCCTGGGCCCTCGCCGCCATTCCAGCCACCATCATCGGATCACTCGTGGCGCTCGCAGGCACGGTTCCCGCGCTCCGCCTCTGGTGGCAGATACTGTTCACGGCCGTCGCGCAACTGGTTGTCGGCCCGGTTCTGTTCCTCAACGACACCACCATCACACACTTCATCCCAACCCTGCGTACGCTTACGCAAGGTTGGATGCAGATGCTTGGCTCCTTCAAATTCATTCTGTCGGTCGAGCCTCCAACCGGTACCGCGGACGGCTGTCCGCTTGCCGTATGGACCATCTGCCTGTGGTTCGCGCTGCTCACCGGTATTTTCGCAGTGACGGAAGATGGCAGATTCACCATGATCGCCATCGTTCCCGTCATCGCCAATCTTGCGATCTGCGCATTGCTTGGCTCATCTTCCGGCTATTACCGCATATTCGTCGGCATCGCAATGGCGCTTGTGCTCGTGATTTGGATCAGTGCACGTTGGAAATTACTGGAATTGGGACGTTGGATCAGTTCCGTGGTAATCGTGGTTATTTCCATCGCATTGGCGATCGGAGGATGCCTTGCCGTCGGCCAGGACCGCACCATTCTGCGCGACCATTACGATCCGCCGCTCAGCCCGTACGATTACACAAGCCCGTTGAGCGGCATGCGTTCGTACATCAAAAACAGCAAGGACGATGTGCTCCTCACCGTCGAAAACCTGCCCGCAGGTTCGAGCGTGCGGCTAGCGGTCATGGACCGTTTCGATGGCAACGTATGGAACCTGTCCGATTCCACCATGTCGTCGGACTCCTCCAATTACCATCGCGTCGGCACCTCCATCACCAACAACGCCGAAGGCAAGAAATTCACCGCAACATTCACCGTGAACAAAGGCCTGAGCGACTACTGGCTGCCCATGGCCGGAGCCGCATCGAGCGTGACCTTCGACAACAGCGAAAACGCCGACTCGTTCTATTACAACAGCGACACCATGTCGGCCATCTATCCCTCACGCACCTCCGAAGGCCTCACCTACACGGAAACCGGCATCATGCCAGCAGTTCCCACCGACAAGCAAATCGCCAAAGCCAACGCAGCCTCCATCAGCCAGCCTAAAGCCGAAGACGTGCCCGACTGTGTGGACAAACTCGCCACAGCCATAGCCGGCGGCCAATCCAAAGGCGGCGAAGCAGCCCAGGCCATCGCCGAAAAACTCAAGGAATCAGGCTGGTTCTCGCACGGCTTGAGCGGCGATTACCCGTCTACCGCCGGCCACGGCAACTACCGTATCGACCAGCTGCTCGCCGGAACGGCCATGGTCGGAGACAGCGAACAATACGCCTCCGCAATGGCACTCATGGCACGCAGCCTGGGACTTCCAAGCCGAGTGGTGCTTGGATTCCTACCAAAAGACGATGAAGGCGACATCAGCGAAAACCGCACCGAAAAACAAGGGAAAAACACCGTCATCGAATTCACCGGCAACGACGTGACCGCATGGGTGGAAATCAAACTGGACGGCTACGGCTGGGTGGCGTTCTACCCGACGCCAAAGGAAACCAAAGTCCCCGACGAAAACCAGAACCTCACCCCACCGAACCCGCAGAATCTGGTGCGCCAGCCCCCAGTACCCCTCACCGACCCGCTGCGCGACGATAACCAAGCCAAAGGCAGGTCCTCAATCGGCGGAAGCATGGCTGACGAAACGTCAACCAACCTCTTCTGGCAGCATTTCGGCAGAATCGCAAGAAAAGTATCCATCTACGGAAGTCCACTGTGGACGCTGCTCATCGTATGCGGCCTCCTGCTCGCCATCAAAGCGATCGCATTGGCACGGTCAAGAAAACACGGCAGCGCGCAACAGCGAGTGGCAGCAGGATGGCAATCCGTGGCGGCGCTCGCCCGGCAAAGCGGACTTGACATTCAAGGCACGCGCAGCGAACAGGCGGTCTCCATCGCAAGCCAGATGGATATTTCCAGTGAAACGTTGCTTGCCTTGGGCACACAAGCCGATTACGCAACCTTCTCCGGTAATACCGTCAACGAGGAGCATGTGCAGCAGTATTGGCGCGATATTGAGCAGGAACGCCAGTACATGCTCAAGTCATTGCCGACATTGCGCAGATGGCGCGCCAAACTTTCGCTTGCCGACGTTTTCCATTTTCGAGGCAAACGCGGCGCGAGCGACGATTCAGCGAATAACGCAGCCGATACGGCAACAAATACTACGGTTGACATCGATTGGCACGTCAGCAAAATCGGAGATCATGAGGATATCGTCGATTTGCAGGAAGGCACATTGCAGACGTTGCGAACCGTTCAATAACGCGCATGTTCCCGCAATGGCAAGCGTCGATGATTAGATTGCCGCTTTGTTCTCAGCGCATTCAATACAATATTTACAGATCACGAGATAAGGAGACCATGATGGTCGATTTCGATACCGCGGCCGCAGCTGTGCAGGATCCGAACGCAGATCCCGTGCTCTTGGCGAAAATCGCTTACGAAAATCCAGAATTCGGCGCGAATGTGGTTGCCAATCCGCGTGCGTACCCTGGTCTGAAACGTTGGGTCGCCCAATTCGGCGATGAACGCGCACGCCAGCAGCTGGTCGCATTGGGGTGGCCGGTTCCGCAGGAAGGCGTTATGCAGAGGAATGCCGAAACCGTTCCGGAACAGGCACAGCAATCCCAAACGCAAGCGCAGTATCAGCAGCCGCGGCAATCGTCGGACGTGCAGCATCAGATGCAATACCAGACGCCGGCAACCGTCCAACACCAGCCTGAATCGTTCATGGAAGCGTCGGCATCGAATATGGCGAACGACGTTTCGACGGAATACGTCGAACCGTACACCAATCCAGCGGATTTGTCGGAAGTGGCCGATTATTCTTCGGCCCAGCCGCAATATGACGCACAGCCGTACGCGGACAACGCCCAGCACGCCATGCAGCCGCAGGAACCGGCCGCGTCGAATAGCGGTTTTACCGCGGAATTGGCCATGACCACGCAAGACAAGATGCTGATGGCCCAGATCGCGAGCGAGGCTCCGGAGCTGCACCCCTTCCTCGCACGCAATCCGAATATCTACCCGGATCTGCTTGACTGGCTTGCCAATCTCAATGATTCCGCCGTCAACGCGGCCATCCGCCTACGCCAGTAGCAAATAGCCGGTCAGCAAGTGCCAGTTGGCAGGTAGCGAATCGCAATAGTCAGGAAGGGCTGTATGCGCATCCTCACGCGTACAGCCCTTCTTCTACTCTCGACATCGTTCATTGTCGCGCCGTCATTTCAGTCATCCCAAACCTTGCGGTTTGACGGCATACTTGGTGATGCGCAAAACAACGTTTCAATCAGCGCTGCTCGAACGTGAAGAACTGGTCTCCGATACGAACCGTGCAAGGTGCCTCAAACTTCATCGGCTTGTGCTCGACCTTGGTCTCCTCATTGCCTCGAATAAGGTACGTGCCATTAAGCGATCCGTAATCCTCAATCCATAACGTGCCATCCTGATCGAAGCTGATCGCCGCATGATTGCGTGAAATCGTACGCGTCGGATCCTCCAATTTCACGGATTTAGCACCTTCCGGCACTTCAACGGACGGTTTGCGTCCCAGCAGCACGCCCATGTCGATAATCACTTCCTGACCGGTCTGCTCATTGTAAAGCGTGTATTCCAGCTTCGGCTGCTTCATGGTGAATGCCGAAGACAGCACCGTGCCATCCCAATCGATATCATCATCGTTAGCCGGTTCGTCGTTGACCGACTCGTCATTGGTTGGTTCCAGCGAAACGGAAACCTGTTCCATCAGCTGAGATTGCGCCATTCCCGGCATTGCAGAATCGGCGAAGGAAGACATTACGGTGGCGTCATCGTCGTACCAGCCTGGTTCGGGCGGCGGCGGATATGGAAGGAAGCTCATGCCCTTATTGTAATTTGACGTTTGATTTTGCGATGTTGATATTCGTTCTGCAATACAGGCAGTTTCGTAATATGCCGACTGTTGGCATCATAATCGCAACAATCGTCTTTTTTGTATTAAAAATGGGGATCAGCTGCTTGAAGCCAATCCCCATTTTTATGTCTATCGGATGATTTCAGACGTTATGTCGTTCCATCATCGCCTTTCGGATCACAGGGTGTCGCCCAAATCCATCTGACCACCATTGTCGTCCAGGAAGTCATCCGGATTGAAGTCGTCGCCAAGCTTCAGATCGCCGAAATCGATGTTGGAGAAGTCGACTTCGGACAGATCCGCATCGCCGAAGGCAGCATCGGACTCGTCGCCACCCAAACCGAAGTTCGGGTAGATGGTGTCGCGAATGGCCTTGTCGGGCTCGACCACGGCGTTACGGTAACGGGCAAGACCGGTACCGGCCGGAATGAGCTTACCGATGATGACGTTCTCCTTGAGACCCTTCAGGTCGTCGACCTTCTGGCTCAGGGCGGCTTCGGTGAGCACGCGGGTGGTCTCCTGGAAGGAAGCCGCGGACAGCCAGGAATCGGTTGCCAGCGAAGCCTTGGTGATGCCCATCAGCTCCGGACGACCGGCGGCAGGCTTGCCACCTTCCTTCACGGCCTTCATATTGGCGGCCTTGAAGCGGGCCTGATCCACCAGTTCACCCGGAAGCAGGTCGGTATCGCCGGAATCGATCACCGTGATACGACGCAGCATCTGGTGCACGATGACCTCGATGTGCTTGTCGTGAATATCCACGCCCTGGGAGCGGTACACGGTGTGCACTTCCTCCACAATGTTCACCTGGGCGGCACGAGGGCCGAGGATGCGCAGGATCTTCTTAGGATCGACGGAGCCTTCGATCAGCTGGGTGCCAGCTTCGACATGCTCGCCGTCCTTGACCAGCATCGGGGCGCGACGGGTCACCGGGTAGACGATCGGTTCGACGGATTCGTCATCCGGCTTCAGCATGACCTGACGGCCACGCTCGGTGTCTTCCACCTTGACCACGCCTGCGAACTCCGCGATCGGAGCCTCGCCCTTCGGGGTACGAGCTTCGAAAAGCTCGGTAACACGAGGGAGACCCTGGGTGATATCGGATGCGGAAGCGACGCCGCCGGAGTGGAAGGAACGCAGTGTCAGCTGGGTACCAGGCTCGCCGATGGACTGTGCCGCCACGATGCCAACGGCCTCGCCGACGTCCACCAGCTTGTTGGTGGCCAGAGACCAGCCATAGCACTTGGCGCACACACCGCGCTTGGAATCGCAGGTGAGCACGGAACGGGCCTTGACTTCTTCCACATCGTGGGCGACGAGATCGTTGAGCACGTCCATGGACAGTGCGTCGCCGGCCTTGTACAGCACGGTTTCGCCGTCGGCTGGATCGATCACGTCAGCTGCGAGCAGGCGGGAGTACGGACCACCGTCGGCAGCCTTGACGAGATGCAGGTTGCCTTCAGCGTCACGCTCGCCGACCTTCATCGTCAGGCCGCGCTTGGTGCCGCAATCCTCTTCGCGCACGATCACGTCCTGGGAGACGTCCACCAGACGACGGGTCAGGTAACCAGATTCTGCGGTACGCAGTGCGGTATCGGCCAGACCCTTACGCGCGCCGTGCTGGGAGATGAAGTATTCCAGCACGGACAGGCCGTCGCGGTAGTTGGACTTCACAGGTCGAGGAATGATTTCGCCCTTCGGGTTGGCCACGAGGCCTCGCATACCTGCGATCTGGTTGATCTGCATCATGTTTCCTCGTGCACCGGACTGCACGATGATAGCCAGATTGTTCTTGGAGTCGAAGTGTTTCTCGACAGCCTCGGAAACCTCACTGGTGCACTTGGTCCACAGGTCGATGAGTTCCTGGCGGCGCTCCTCTTCGGTAAGCATACCGATTTCGTAGTTCTCGTTGACCTTGTCGGCTTCGGCTTCGTACTTCTCGATGAACTCGTCGCGCTCGGACGGCTGGATAACGTCGGAGAACGCGAAGGACACACCGGACCACGGTGCGCGGGTGAAGCCCATATCCTTCAGAGCGTCCAGCGTTGCAGCCACCTGTGCAGTGGAGTAACGGGTTGCGATGTCGTCGACGATCTTGCTCAGACGCTTCTTCGGAGCCTGATCGTTCACGAACGGGTAGTCGACCGGCAGCGTGCTGTTGAACAGGATGCGGCCGTAGGAGGTTGCGAAAAGCACGGAACCATCGTGGAAGCGCTCTTCCTTCACCACCGCCGGGCTGCCCGGTTCAGGATCGATGACTTCGATTTCGCTCGGTTCCCAACCCTTCGGAAGCACGAAGTCTTTCGGAAGGCGGATAAGCACCTTGGCCTGCATGTCGATCTCGTGCTTGTCGAGCGCCATTTCGGCCTCTTCGAGCGAGGAGAACACACGGCCCTGACCCTTGGCTCCGTCGATGACGGTGGTCAGGTAGTACAGACCGAGGATCATGTCCTGGCTCGGCATGGTCACGGTGTGGCCGTCTGCCGGCTTCAGAATGTTGTCGGAAGCCATCATCAGGGAGCGGGCTTCGGCCTGGGCTTCGGCGGACAGCGGCAGGTGGACTGCCATCTGGTCGCCATCGAAGTCGGCATTGAATGCGGCACAGGCAAGCGGCGGCAGGTGGATGGCCTTGCCTTCCACCAAGATCGGCTCGAATGCCTGAATGCCCAGACGGTGCAGCGTAGGTGCACGGTTCAGAAGCACCGGATGTTCGGCGATGACCTCTTCGAGCACACCCCACACTTCGGAATCGCCACGGTCCACAAGACGCTTGGCGCTCTTCATGTTCTGCGCGTAGTTGAGGTCCACAAGACGCTTGATGACGAACGGCTTGAACAGCTCGAGGGCCATCGGCTTCGGCAGACCGCACTGGTGCATGCGCAGGGACGGACCGACCACGATCACGGAACGGCCGGAGTAGTCCACACGCTTACCAAGCAGGTTCTGACGGAAACGACCCTGCTTGCCCTTGAGCATGTCACTCAGGGACTTCAGCGGGCGGTTCGAAGCGCCGGTGACCGGGCGTCCACGACGACCGTTGTCGAACAGGGAGTCGACGGCTTCCTGAAGCATGCGCTTTTCGTTGTTGAGCATGATTTCAGGAGCGCCGAGCTCGATCAGTCGCTTCAGACGGTTGTTACGGTTGATCACACGACGATAGAGGTCGTTGAGATCGGAAGTGGCGAAACGGCCACCGTCGAGCTGCACCATCGGACGCAGATCCGGCGGAATGACCGGGATCACGTCGAGCACCATGGCCTCCGGCTTGTTGCCGGTGGTCAGGAAGGCGTTGACGACCTTCAGACGCTTCAGGGCGCGGGCCTTGCGCTGGCCGGTGCCGGTGTCGATTTCCTCACGCAGCTGCTTGGAAGCGGCCTCAAGATCGAAGTCCTGCAAGCGCTTCTTGATGGCTTCGGCGCCCATGCAGCCTTCGAAGTAGTCGCCGTAGCGGTCTTCCATTTCGCGCCACAGGTCGACGTCGCCTTCCATGTCGCCCGGCTTCAGGTTCTTGAAGCGGTCGAACACGGCGCTCAGACGCTGAATCTGCTCGTCGAAACGGATGCGGATCGCGGCCATTTCACGCTCGGCGCTGTTGCGCAGCTTGGCGCGTGCGGAGCCCTTGGCTTCACCTTCGGCCTCAAGTTCGGCCAGATCGGATTCAACTTTCTTGGCACGCTCTTCGATTTCCGCGTTGCGACGCTTCTCCAGATTGGCGATGTCGTTGTCGAACTCGTCCTGCAGACCCGGAAGATCCTCGTGACGCTGTTCCTCATCGACGCTGGTAACCATGTAGGCGGCGAAGTAGATGACCTTTTCCAGATCCTTCGGAGCGATGTCCAGCAGGTAGCCCAAACGGGACGGAACACCCTTGAAGAACCAGATGTGGGTCACCGGAGCGGCAAGCTCGATATGGCCCATGCGCTCACGGCGCACACGGCTCTTGGTGACTTCCACACCGCAGCGTTCGCAGACGATGCCCTTGAAGCGCACGCGCTTGTACTTACCGCAGGCGCACTCCCAGTCACGGGTAGGTCCGAAGATCTGTTCGCCGAACAGACCGTCTTTCTCCGGCTTCAGGGTACGGTAGTTAATGGTTTCAGGCTTCTTGACCTCGCCGTGGCTCCAATTACGGATGTCTTCGGCAGTGGCCAGGCCGATCCTCAGTTTGTCAAATGCGTTGACGTCCAGCACTCTATTGTCCTGTCTATCGATTCTTAATGCTTAATCACGTTTCGTCAGGCTGGTCGCGCCACGTTTTCATACGACGCGACCAGCCATGGGATCACTGGAATTCAGGCTCTTCCGCAACCTGGTCAGCCTTGGCGACCGCGTCGGGGCGCGCGCCGATGTTGAAGCCAAGATCGTCGGAGGAAGCAGACGGATCGTCGTCCTCGTCCTTCATGTCGATGGCCACACCTTCCGCGTTGAGCACTTCGACGTTCAGGGACAGGGACTGCATTTCCTTAAGCAGTACCTTGAAGGATTCCGGAATGCCTGCCGGCGGCAGGTTGTCGCCCTTCACAATGGCGCCGTAGACACGCACGCGGCCGTCGACGTCATCGGACTTGGTGGTCATCATCTCGTGCAGCGTGTAGGCGGCACCGTAGGCCTCGAGGGCCCACACTTCCATTTCGCCGAAGCGCTGGCCACCGAACTGGGCCTTGCCACCCAACGGCTGCTGGGTGATCATGGAGTACGGGCCGGTGGAACGTGCGTGGATCTTGTCGTCGACCAGGTGGTGCAGCTTCAGCATGTACATGTAGCCAACGGAAATCGGCTTCGGGTACGGTTCGCCGGTACGACCGTCGAACAGCACGGCCTTGCCGTCGTCTCCGACCAGCTTGTTGCCGTCGCGATCCGGCAAGGTGCAGGAAAGCAGTCCCTTAATGGTTTCCGGACGAACGCCGTCGAACACCGGGGTTGCCACCGGGGTGCCCGGCTCGCCCTTTTCGGCGCCCTGCGGAATGTTCTTCTTCCAAGCGGCTTCGATATCCGGGTCGAGGGAGATGTCCCAGCCGGCATGTGCGATCCAGCCCAAGTGCAGTTCCAGCACCTGGCCGAGGTTCATTCGAGAAGGCACGCCCAGCGGGTTCAGCATGATGTCGACCGGAGTACCATCCGCGAGGAACGGCATATCCTCTTCCGGCAGAATGCGGGAGATAACACCCTTGTTGCCATGTCGGCCGGAGAGCTTGTCGCCCTGGGTGATCTTACGATGCTGCGCAATGTAGACGCGAATCATCTGATTCACGCCGTTCGGCAGCTCGTCGCCGTCTTCTTCGGCGTCTTCGCGGGTGATCTCCTTGACGTCGATCACCGTACCGGTCTCGCCGTGAGGCACACGCAGCGAGGTGTCACGAACTTCGCGGCTCTTCTCACCGAAGATGGCGCGCAGCAGACGCTCTTCCGGAGTCAGCTCGGTTTCGCCCTTCGGGGTGACCTTACCCACCAGAATGTCGCCGGCTTCGACTTCGGCGCCGATGCGGATAATGCCACGCTCGTCGAGGTTGGCCACCGCGTCTTCGCCGACGTTCGGCAGATCACGGGTGATCTCCTCGGCACCCAGCTTGGTTTCGCGGGCGTCGATCTCGTATTCCTCGATGTGGATGGAGCTCAGGGTGTCGTCCTGCACGAGACGCTGGGAGATGATCACAGCATCCTCGTAGTTATAGCCGTTCCACGGCATGAAGGCGATGAGCAGGTTCTTGCCCAGAGCCATTTCACCCTTCTGGGTTGCCGGGCCGTCGGCCAGCACGGTGCCGGCTTCCACACGTTCGCCGTCGTGGATCAGCGGCACCTGGTTGTAACAGGTGGTCTGGTTGGAACGGCGGAACTTGGCCAGCTTGTAGGAGCTGGTGGTGCCATCGTCGTTCATTACACGGATGATATCGGCGGAAACATAGGTCACCACGCCCGGCTTCTCAGCCAGAATCACATCACCGGAATCAACGGCTGCACGCCATTCGGCACCGGTGCCCACCAGCGGGCGCTCGGATTCGATCAGCGGCACGGCCTGGCGCTGCATGTTGGTACCCATCAGTGCTCGGTGGCCCTCATCGTGTTCCAGGAACGGAATCAGGGATGCGCCGACGGAAACCATCTGGCGCGGGGAAACGTCCATGTAGTCAACGGAGCTGACCGGCACATCGACCGCTTCTTCCTCACCGACTCGGGCAAGGGCCTGCTTCTTGACGAAGTTGCCGTTCTCGTCGAGCTCCTGGTTGGCCTGTGCGATGACGTGCTCGGCATCGCGGTCTGCGGTCATGTATTCGACCTCGTCGGTCACATGGCCGTTGACGACCTTACGGTACGGGGTCTCGATGAAGCCGAACGGGTTGATGCGGCCGAAGGTTGCCAGAGAGCCGATAAGACCGATGTTCGGGCCTTCAGGAGACTCGATCGGGCACATACGACCGAAGTGGGACGGGTGCACGTCTCGCACTTCCATGGATGCACGGTCGCGGGACAGACCGCCAGGACCCAGAGCGGACAGACGACGCTTGTTGGTCACACCTGCCAGCGGGTTGTTCTGATCCATGAACTGCGACAGCTGGGAAGTGCCGAAGAACTCCTTGATGGTGGCGTTCACCGGACGGATGTTGATCAGGGACTGCGGGGTGATGGCCTCCGGATCCTGAGTGGTCATACGCTCGCGGACCACGCGCTCCATACGGCTCAGACCAGTGCGCAGCTGGTTCTGGATCAGCTCGCCGACCTGACGGATACGACGGTTGCCGAAGTGGTCGATATCGTCGACGTCCACGCGCAGATCCACATCCTGACCATCACGCTTGCCCGGGAACTTGGTGTCGCCGGCATGCAGAGTGACCAGATACTTGATGGTGGAGATGATGTCTTCGCGAGACAGGCTGCGATCGTTGATATCCTTCTCCAAGCCAAGCTTGCGGTTGATCTTGTAACGGCCGACGCGGGCCAGATCGTAACGCTTGGTGTTGAAGTAGAAGGAATCCAGCAGATTGCGGCCAGCTTCCGGCGTCGGGGTGTCGGCCGGGCGGATCTTGCGGTACAGATCGGTCAGAGCCTCGTCCTGGGTCTGCACGGTCTCCTTGGCGAGCGCGTCCATGACCAGCGGGTAGTCCTTGAAGGCGTCGGCGATCTCGTCCTTGGTCATGCCGATGGCCATGAGGAACACGATGGCGGACTGCTTGCGCTTACGATCCACACGCACGCCGAGCACATCACGCTTGTCGATCTCGAACTCGAGCCATGCGCCACGGCTCGGAATGATCTTCGCGCCGAAGACTTCCTTGTCGGAAGTACGATCCTGGCTACGGTCGAAGTACACGCCCGGGGAACGCACCAGCTGAGACACGATCACTCGCTCGGTACCGCCGATGATGAAGGTGCCGTGCGGGGTCTGCAGCGGAAAATCGCCCATGAACACGGTCTGGGATTTGATTTCGCCGGTGTCGCCGTTCTCGAACTCAGCGTTCACGTACAGCGGAGCAGAGTAGGTGTAATCCTTCTCCTTGCACTCCTGCACGGTGTGGCGCGGTTCCTCGAAATATGGATCGGAGAAGGTCAGGCTCATGGTCTGAGCGAAGTTCTCGATCGGGGAGATCTCCTGAAAGACCTCGTCAAGACCAGAGGTGTGGGACACGGTATTGGTGCCGTTCTCCAAATCCTCCTCGACACGCTTCTGCCAGCGCTCGTTGCCGATGAGCCAGTCAAAGCTGT
>UMGX01045283.1_pt1 | contig 49933 bp, 56 predicted proteins | sample 1965411 | NCBI WGS metagenome assembly UMGX01 (sample SAMEA4836086, study PRJEB28245) | human gut metagenome | biome: gut microbiome; material: fecal sample | place: Denmark | collected 2008 | reverse complement strand
GTGAAAAATCCCTGTGAAGCCCGTAAAATCAAGGCTTCACAAATTCTTCACAAAAAAATTAGCACTCACCTATTGACAGTGCTAATAACAGGTGTTATATTACACATAGAACAAAGGAAGAGAGTAAAAAGATCTTCCGGTAGTTCCGGAAACAACACCTCGGATTTCTCCGACAGTGCTAATATAAAACTCATGTGTTATATGAAAGGAGATATGACTTATGTTGATGCCTAGTATTTTTGGAGAGAACTTATTTGATGACTGGATGGATTTTCCGTTTGAGAGAGACTTTTTCGGTGGGAAAAACCCATTGTATGGAAAGCACGCAAAGAATATGATGAAAACGGATGTCAAAGAGACAGACAGCGGATATGAAGTGGATATTGATTTGCCAGGCTTTAAGAAAGACGAGATAAACGCAAAATTGGAAAATGGATATCTCACCATCTCAGCTTCAAAAGGGCTGGATAAGGATGAGAAAGATAAGGAGGGCAAGTATATCCGCAGGGAGCGTTATGCAGGCGCTATGAGCAGAAGCTTTTATGTGGGCGAGCAGGTTCACCAGGAAGATATCCGTGCGAAATTTGAAGACGGAATTCTTCGCCTGAGCGTTCCAAAGAAAGATGCAAAAGAAGTGGAGAAGAAAAATTATATTGCCATTGAAGGATGATAGCGGCAGAATTGAATAACAGGATGAAGAAAGCGCCTGACAGGGAGTGAATTTTCCTTGTCAGGCGCTTTTTGGGCGATAAACCCGGCAGGTGGCCGCGGCATAAGCCCTTTTTCTGTTAAAGGATATGCTGCGGTGCAGTGGTTAAGTAGACTGTGATGACAATGGCAGACATGTGAGGAGCAGGATGTTCTTGCCTATGAGAGCAAATGGCATCAGCGCAGCGCTTTGGCATACTCGGAAGGGGAGATGCTATAGGTAGACTTAAAAAGTCTGGAGAAGTAGTGGATGGAGGAATAGCCTAGCATCTCTGAGATTTGAGTGATGGTGTACTGGCCACTTCGAATCATCTCTTTGCTTTTTTCAAGTTTTTTGTTGTTAATGTATTCAATTAGGCGGATACCTTCTTTTTTATGGAAGAGGGCGGAGAGATACGGCATACTGAGATTGACGTGGTGGGCGATGTCAGAGACTGTAACCGGGGAGAAAATGTTTTCTTCTACGTAATTGCATACCTCGCAGATGATGTTTTTTTCAAGATTCTGTTTTAAATGGGAGTCAGGAGGCTTTGTTTGGGACTGGCTGTGCAGGGTGCGGAACAGCAGAATCAAAAATTCTTTTAGGTAACAGATCATCAACTCCTCAGAGTAGAGTTGGGAGACTGTGGACTCGGAGATGATTCTGTTTAGTAAGGCAGCGTGGGCGTGTGAAATATGGAAAACCTGGTTTTGTAAAAGACTAGGTTTTTTTAATTCCATGTCAAAGGCGATGGAGAAAAAATTCACCGAAGAATTTTTTGCGGCGTACTGTATGTGGTGCTGGTTTGGCCCGTAAAAGGCCAGATCACCTTGACGGAGCAGAAACTTTTGTTTTTCCACGACGCTGAACATTTCCCCGGTGTCTACATAAGTCAATTCCCAACAGGGGTGATGTTCCCCTTTAAAATAGAATCCTTTTTCTTTTTCCTGGTAGAAAGCGACGTAGATTTTAGGAATGTTCAGTACATAATGCCTGTCTTTTTGCGAAGAAATGGAATAAAAATATTGATTCAGGGAGAGATGGCCCGGATAAAATTCCACGGTACATTTGGTATGCATGGGGACGATCCGGAAATAGACTTTTGAGTTCAAAGATACCGGCTTGTCCAACAGATAGATATCATAGTTTTGGGCGGAGAGGCAGTCCTGTTCGTACATGATTTCTAAGAGGGTAGGATACTCCACTACATCCAGATAGAGCTGATACTCGCCCGTGTAGAAGAGAGGAGAAGCTTCCGTAAATGTAATAGTTTTGGGAGTCTCTTTTTTTAAGCAGGCGTATTCAGCGGACGTGTAAACCGACCCGTATTCAGAAAAAGTGAGGGGATTTAAATTTTTTATCATGTCAGGTTGCCTTTCACGATGTAAAGCAATTCAATCGTTAAAATATGCAAATTGTAACAAAAAAATATATATGTTTCAATAGACGGAAAATATTGGAAGAAATTGTGAAAATAAACAAATATAGTGGAGAGTGCACAAGATAAATAAGGTTTATTTGGATAAAACGGAGAAAATATTCAAAAATATGTGGGTATTAAAATGAATAATAAGTAAATAACTGCAAGTTTCTATTAAAAATATGCAAATACAAATTATCTGAATTCTAATAAGATTAGATTACCAAACAGAGAAATTCGAAAAAGAAAGGAGAGGGTACCTATGAACAATTCTGGGGTGTTGAGAATGGCTGTTGTGGGATGCGGCTACTTTGGGGAGAAACACGCAGATATCATCGGGCAACTGTCAAATGCAGAGTTGGTGGCGGTGTGTGACAAAAACTGGGAGGCAGCAAAACGTCTAGCGCAGAGGACGAGCTGCAAGGCCTATGAGGATATCGAGGAAATGCTTGCGAAAGAACAGCTAGATGCGGTTTCTATTGCGGTGTCAGAAACTTTTCACTTGGACGCAGTTCGCCCTGTGGCGAAAGCTGGGAAACACATTTTATTGGAGAAGCCCATCGCAAGGAACACAGAAGAAGCGCTGGAGATTGTTAGGCTGGCTGAAGAGAACCAAATCCGCCTGATGGTAGGACATGTACTGAAATGGGACGGGAGATACCAGTACACTGCGGAAGCAATCGCGAGAGGAGACTTAGGTGAGGTGATTTCCATGTACCTGAAACGTTCGTCCACGAACGGAACAGTAAAAAGATTACATGGAAAAATCTCTATGTTCCATTACATGGGAGTACACGACTTTGAGGCGATGCTCACTTTTGCAGAACCTGCAAGACCGGTGAAGGCGTATGCACAGTGGGTGGGGAAGAAGAATGTGCCTTATAACGGGAAAGACACGGTATTTAACACGATTACCTTTGACAATGGAATCGTGGCCTGTATTCAGCTTTGCTGGGCGCTGCCAGAGGGATCCCTGGATTTTGTGGCCTGTGCGGAAGTTGTCGGAACGAAAGGAGCTAGCTACATCGACGTCAAAGACCAGGGACTCTCGATTTACAGAGAAGAGGCTCCAGTGGAATATCCAGAGCTCACCTACTGGCCGGAATACTATGGCCATGTACATGGCAAGCTGAGAGAAGAAATCAGTCATTTTGTGAAAAATACCCTGAGCGGTGAACCTTATGCGGTGAGTACGGAGCGGGCAGTGGAGGCAGTGCGGACTATTGACGCATGTTTTGAGTCTTTGAAGACAGGAATGCCGGTGACTATTGAGAGATAGAAAAGGATGAGAAGTATGGACAAAAAAGAAGGGCTTCGTGTTTTATGCCGGAAAATTCCCAGGAACCGTCTGATCAGTCTTGGAATCCTGGTGCTTTTAATGGTGGCGGCGACTGTCATGAATCCTGCTTTTCTCACCGCGGACAATTTGCTGGGTATTCTGGCCCAGAACTCCGCCAGGGGTATTCTGGCTCTGGGAGCGACCTTTGTCTTAATGACGGGCGGCATTGATCTGGCGGCGGAGAATGGGCTGACAATGATTGCGGTGGTGGCGAGTGTGAGCCACATTATGACAGGAGAAAATCTGTTGGTACTGTTTGGAGGCTGTCTGATACTGGGAGCTGCTCTGGGGTGTGTCAATGGACTTTTGATTACCAGGCTGAGATTGCTACCTTTTGTGGCGACGCTGGCAATGATGTCCATCGCGCAGGGAATTACACTTTTTGCCTCTGAGGGTAAAATCATGTTTTTGAATCACCCGGTGACGGTGTTTATCGGAAGTGGTAAATTGTTTCATATCATTCCCATGCCCGTGGTGATATTTGCGGGAATGTGTGTCGTGGCTTACATACTTTTGAATAAGACCAAGATGGGAACGGCGGTTTATGCGCTGGGTGGAAACAAAGAGGCGGCAGAATACTCGGGTATTCAGGTTAAGAGGGAGGAGACGAAGGTCTATATTTTTGATGGAATCTGTGTGGCTGTGGCGGCATTGGTTACAGTGTGCCGAGTAGGACAGATCTCTCCGAATCTGGGAGAAGGCGCCGGGATGGATGCGATTGCGGCCGCAGTGATCGGAGGGACCAGTACGCTGGGAGGAAGAGGCAGCATCGGAGGAACTGTGGTCGGTGTCTGCATCATCGGCGTGATTATCAATGCGCTCACATTTTTGAATGTGCCGGTGATTGCGCAGGATGCGGCCAAGGGATTGATTATTATCTTTGCGGTTATTTTTGATGCGCTGGGCAACCGGGCGAGAAGGGTAAAAGAATAAAGAAGGAGGGTTTTTTATGAAAAGAAAGTTATTCGCGTGGGTGATGGTGGCAGTGATGGCATCCGCAGGGCTTGCAGGCTGCGGTTCAGGAGAAGGCGAGACACAGAACGCAGAAGAGACGGCGGCTGTGGAAGAGACGACTGTGGAAGATAATGAGGGTCTGACTGTGGGGATGTCGTGCATCAATCTGACGGATGCAGGACTGGCAGCAATCAAGGAAGGCGCGGATACCGCAGCGGAAGATCTGGGAATGAATCTGATCTGGAAAGCCTGTGATGGGGATTTGGACAAACAGATTGATATTATCCGGGGATTTGTACAGCAGGGAGTCGATGCAATTTGGATTGACTCTGTAGACGTGGACGGAATTGTCTCAGTGGTGAACGAGGCCACGGAGGCAGGAGTGACTGTGCTGACAGCTGGCAGCCGCGTAGAAGGAGAGGACAATTACAATCTGGTATACCCAGATCTGGTGGACGCCCAGTTCGCAGCTAAGGCCATCGGTGAGTATTACAAGGACGAGACCGGGACGGTTGGCCTGATCGTAGGGTCTGCGGGAAATCTGGTGTCAGAAAAGCGCCAGGAGGGATTTGAGAAAGGAATCGAGGGGTACTCGAATCTGAAGCTTGTGACGGAGCAGGGCATGTGGGATGCGACCACTTCCATGCAGAAGGCGGAAGATATGATTCGGGCAAATGACGATCTGCTGCACATTCATGTGATTGCAGACGGAATGAGTTACGGTGTATACCGTGCTATCCAAAACTCAGGGAAGGAGATTACGATTTCTTCCAACGACGGTGAGGCGGATGCTCTTGCGTACACAGAAAGCGGGGAATATCTGCTGGAGAATTTGGTTGGAAACGGAAGACTGGGTTATTGGGGAATGGTGATCGCTGATCGTCTGTCAAAAGGAGAAGAGATGGCGAAGGATCAGTACCTTCCTACTTATAAAGTACCCGGTGAGAAAATGAAGCCAGTCGTTGAAGAAGCAGGACTGGAAAAGGGAGAGGACGGAACACAGTATCAGATTGTGACTGTGGAAGAGGCGAAAAAGATCGGCTCTCCGGAAGGATACAAAGAGGAGTTTAACGAGGACTTTGTTCCGACGAAGTAGGCAGAGAAAGGCGTGCGATAAAGAAGAATCTTTGGGCGCGCCTTTTGTAAAACAGAAAAGAGGTGAGGCAGTTGGACAAAGCGGTAAAAAAAAGGCTGAGTAAGGAGCAGAAGAGATATCTGTTTCTGGGAGCGATCATCTTGGCCTTTTTTATCTTATTCTCCATTCGAATTCCCAATTTTTTTCAGTTGGTCACGATTACAAACTTAGTCAGGCAATCGGCGGTGATACTGATTTTGTCGATTGGAATGATGTTAGTGATTCTGACCGGGGGAATTGATCTGTCTGTGGGGGCGACAATGGCCCTGAGCGGTGCAGCTGCGGCTGTGACGATTCAGACAGTGGGAGAGCAGAGTGTGGCAGGGGCAGCGGCAGGTATGGCCGCAGCTTTGCTGGTGGGCGCCTTGGTGGGAGCCGTTAACGGTTATCTGTGTGGGTATTTGGAGATCAGCCCGTTTATGGTGACTTTGGCAATGCAGACGTTGACCAGAGGTTTGACGATGATGATTACCGATGGTTCCAGAATCGTCGTGAAAAATCAGGCATTTAACTGGCTGGGAGGAGGCCAGTGGAACTTAGGAGGATTCATTGTCCCCCATGTGAGTTTGGTGTTGGTGATCGTAGTGGCAGCTGCACTGTTCTGGATGAGAAATTTCTCCATGGGGATAAAGCTCTATGCGGTGGGAGGCAACAAGACAGCGGCCTATGCGTCGGGAATCCCTGTGAAATTCCAGGTGTTTCAGACATACTTCATCTCGGGGCTTTTATGCGGCCTAGCTGCGATTATCACGATTGGTAGGTCCGGCTCCGCACAGCCGCTGGCAGGAAACGGTTTGGAATTCGACGTGATTACGGCGGTCGTCATGGGCGGCGTCAGCCTGTTGGGTGGTGTGGGAACCATGGCAGGAATCTTTCTGGGAGCGCTGCTTTTGGGTGTGCTGACTCTGGGAATCAATATGCTGGATATCCCGTCCTATTCCAACTATGTGATAAAAGGAATTTTCGTTCTAGTAGCAGTCTTGTCCAATGAGGTCACAGAGATAGTCAAGGAGGCGGTTCAGGCTGGAAAGGATATCAGGGCAGTCTCTGACAACGACAAGGTTTTGGAGAAGATGAAAAAGGGCACCGCGCATACTTTGGAGCTTCAGAAGATCAAAAAGAGTTTTTCCGGGGTACCGGCGCTGAAAGGAGTATCACTGAAAATTCAGAGCGGAAAGGTACATGCCCTGCTTGGTGAGAACGGTGCAGGAAAATCCACACTGATTAAGATTCTGTCAGGCGTTTACCAAAAGGATGAGGGACAGATCGAGATCGACGGACTGCCTGTCTCGATTCACTCTACGGCAGATTCCAGGAAACTGGGAATCTCTGTCATCTACCAGGAATTTGCTCTGGTGCCTGAACTGAGCATTGTCCAGAATATCTTTTTGGGAAAGGAACTGAGAAAGGGAGGAATTTTCCTCGCCATGCGGGAGATGGCACAGAGTACGAGGAAGGTAGTGGAGCGTCTGCATTTTCAATACGACGTGAACAAAAAGGTACGAAATTTGAGTGTCAGCCAACAGCAGATGGTGGAGATCGCGAAGGCATTTTCGTCAAATTCCTGGCTGGTGGTCATGGATGAGCCCACTTCTGCCATCACAGAGGCAGATAAAGAAAAATTGTTTCAGATCATTCGAGAGATGAAAAAACAGGGGCTGGCTGTGGTCTACATTTCCCACAGAATGTCCGAGATTTTTGAGATTGCGGATGAGGTCACAGTGCTTCGGGATGGTGAACAGGTAAAGACACTGCCGATTTGTGAGACCGATGAGAACGAGCTGACGAAACTGATGGTAGGCAGGGAAGTCAAAGATATCTTCAACAGGGAGCACCTGGAACCGGGAAAGGTCGTCCTGGAGGTGAAGAATTTGAAGAGAAACGGTGTTTTTGAACCGATCAGTTTTCAGGTACGTCAAGGTGAGGTGCTGGGGCTTTCCGGCCTGATGGGAGCCGGGAGAACGGAGATTGCCCGCTGTCTGTTTGGTATGGATGCCTGGGATGGCGGAGAAATCTGGTTGAACGGTGAGCAGGTTCAAATACATTCTCCGAGGGAAGCTCTAAAAAAAGGAATCTGTTATGTGTCCGAGGACAGAAGAGGGGAAGGAATTATTCCCCTGCGCGGTGTGAGGGAGAACATCTGCCTGTCAGCAATGGACCAGATGTGCAGTCATGGATACCGGAAAAAGGACCAAGAGAAACGGTTGGGGCAGGAGTATATGGAGAAGTTCAGAATTAAAGCTGCCTCGCAGCAGCAGCCGATTGGCAATTTGAGCGGCGGAAACCAGCAGAAATGCTGCCTGGCAAAAATGTTGGCCTGTGGTCCTTCTTTGATTATTTTGGATGAGCCCACCCGTGGCATTGATGTGGGGGCTAAAGCAGAGATTCACCGGCTGATTAGTGACTTGGTGAAACAGAAGATTGCAGTGATCCTGATTTCTTCGGAACTGCCGGAGGTGATTGGTGCCAGCGACAGAATCATCGTGTTGGCGGAAGGCAGAAAGACAGGAGAATTTACTGCCGATGAAGCAGGTCAGGAAGCGATCATGGAGAGGGCGATGAGCTTTGAAGTCTGAAGGTGGAGAGAACGATGTACGTAGCAGCGATAGACGTAGGAGGAACAAAAATAGTGGGAGCTGCGGTGGACAGAAAAGGAGAGATCAAGACTCCGATTCGGGTGGAGAATACAGGATTATCCGGTGAATTTATAGTGGAAACCTGTGTGGATATCTTTCACAGGCTGTCCAGGCAGCATGAAATAAAAGCTCTGGCAGTGGGAACCGGCGGCAGGCTGGACACAGAGGCCGGTATCGTCAGGAGAGCGGTAGATCTGTATACCGGTTATGTGGGACTGAACATCAAAGAGATCTTAGAAACGAACTGCCATCTTCCCGTGGTGATTGACAATGACTGCTGCATGGCGCTGCGGGGAGAGCTGTGGAAAGGTGGCTTGAAGGATTATCAGAGAGTTGCCGGATTAATTTTGGGCACCGGCGTGGGTGGAGGTGTTGCGGTCAGGAAGAATGGGCAGTACCAGATACAGCAGGCAGAGTTCGGACATTTCATTTTGCATCCAAGCGGGAGAAAATGCCTGTGTGGTCAACGAGGCTGCGCGGAGCAGTATCTGTCGGGGACCTCTTTGTGGAACCGGTATAACCAACTGACAGGAAGGGCGAAGATACGTTCCGGATATGAATTTTTTAACCAGGTGAAGGCAAAAGATAAGACTGCTCAGGAGATCTTGCATGAATTTGTAAAAGATCTGGCAATCTGTCTGATTTCCATTCAAAATCTCTATGACGTGGAGGCTGTGGTCATTGGCGGTGGACTGGCGGATACGAGACAGTTTTGGTGGAGAGAAACAGAATGCCAACTGGTTCAAAAAAGCAGCCATGTTCTTCCGAAGCTTGAGATTTTACCTGCCAGAAATGGAAACCAGGCGGCTCTACTGGGGGCGGCTAGACTGGGATTTGAGAAATTGGAGGCTATGTTGTGAGACGAGAAGAATTGAAAAAAGGGCTGATTGTGTCCTGCCAGGCTACAGCCGAGGAACCCATGAGGGGAAGTGAGACGATGGGAAGGTTTGCACTGGCGGCGCAGATTGGCGGGGCAGCAGCCGTGAGAATGAATGGTGTCGCTGATATTTTGGCAGCAAGACAGTTAATAGATATTCCCGTGATTGGTTTAATTAAGAGGCATTACGCTGGCTACTGGCCCTATATCACACCGACTCTGAGAGAGGTGGAGGCGGTCTATCTTGCAGGCTGTGAGATGGCTGCGGTGGATGCGACCAATCAGGAAAGTCCGTCTGGGATGAGTCCAGAGTCATATATCAGAGAAATCAAAAAGCGTTTTCCAGATTTACTGCTGGTGGCAGATATTTCCACCATTGAAGAAGGAGAAGCGGCAGAACAAGCGGGAGCAGACTTGATTTCCTCGACTCTAGCAGGATATACCGAATACACAAGACAGGATAGCAGTCTGATTGTGGAGCTTCAGCCTCCGGCACTGGAGCTGGTACAGAAGCTGGCTGCACGGGTTAGCGTTCCGGTGATTGCGGAAGGAAGGTATTGGAATGAGGTTCTGGCGGCAAAAGCCATGGAGGCAGGAGCACACAATGTAGTGATCGGGGCTGGAATTACAAGACCTCAGATTATCACAAAGAAAATCGTGGACGCTTTGGAGAAGTATTGTTAAGGAGTAAGAGAATGAGAGCATACATAGAGGTGGAAAAAATTCAGGGATGTTATATTGAGGGAGAACATCCGCTGCCGATTTTCAGAGATATGGAAGAAAATAAGCCGTCGAGAGGGGACGGTACGCTGGCGGCGGAAGAAGAAAAACAATTGGGTGAGCACACGGGATTCCGGGTTCTTCCCTACCGGATGCAGGATAAATACAGCAGAGAGAAGAAACCAATTTTTCTAAAGACGGTTGTCCTGGAAAATGAGAAGCGCCGGGCAGTTTTTCTGCCGGAATACGGCGGGAGGCTTCAGTCTTTTGTAAATAAGGAGACTGGAAAAGAGATTCTGTATAGGAATCCGGTGTTTCAGCCGGCGAATCTGGGAATCCGAAACGCCTGGTTTTCTGGGGGAGTGGAATGGAATGCAGCGCAGTATGGACACACGGTGTACAGCAGTTCACCGGTGTACTTTGCAAAGTGTATAGGTAAGGACGGGGAAGAATTTGTGCGGATGTATGAATTCGAGAGAATGAAAAGGCTGTACATTCAGATTGATTTTCATCTGCCGAAAGGGGCGGAAACCCTGTTCTTACATGTGAAAATACAAAATTTGGACGATGAAAAAAAATCCATGTATTGGTGGACGAATATAGCGATACAGGCAGAAGAGAAGCTGAGAGTCTTTTCTGGGACGGACGAAGTCATGTACCTTCATCCTGAGAGCATCAGCGACAATGTAAATCCGGTCCGTGTGTTCGGACATACGAGACTGCCTGATTTGCCGACACTGCCGGGAAAGGATTCTTCTTATCCGTCCAATGCGGATTATTCCAATGAGTTTTTCTTCCAAAATCCAGAGAAGCCGGAGGCTTGCTGGAGCGCGGCGGCTTATGGAGATGGCAGAGTGTTTTTTGAAGAGTCCACGCTGCCGCTGCGGTACCGAAAAATGTTCTGCTGGGGTAGACATCCGGGCGGCAGACGTTGGTGCTCCTATTTGGCCACGGAGACGGAAGGAAACTATGTGGAGCTTCAGGCGGGATTGACGCCGACCCAACTGAATGGTATAGAGATTCCGGGTAAGACTGTCTGGGAGTTCACACAGGCGATCGGTGAGACGAGGATGGAGGACATTCAGGCCCCATATCAGAAAGACTATGGGAGGGCGCGAAAGTCTGTGGAACAACAGGTACACCAGGCCTTGGGGGAGGAAGAGCTAGCATGTTGGGAGGCATATTTTAAGGAAATGTCCGTGAAAAAGGCAGAACGAATTCTGTCTGCTGGCACAGGCTGGGGAACCTTGGAGCGCCAAAGATGTGAAAAAGAAGGAGAAGGATTCCCATCTTGGCTGGAATTTGAGGACTCTGCCCTGGGGGCGCCTCAATACCCGTGGATGTTTCTGCTGGAAAACGGGTTTCTGCCTGAGCTAGATGTGATGGAAGCTCCGAAGAGCTGGATGGTTGATGCGAAGTTTGAACATCTTCTCCGTCACAGCCTCGCCGACCAAAAAGGAGATCACTATTTGGCACATCTGCATATGGGAGTCATGGAGTATGAAAATGGAAACCGGACAGCAGGTATAAACGAGTGGAGAAAGTCGCTGGAACAGAAAGCCTCTCCAATTGCTTATCGGAATTTGGCCTACGACGAGAAGATGCAGGGAAACCAAAATCAGGCGATTGAATATATGAAAAAGGCGGTGGAATTGGAAGACAATAAGATTGACAAAGTATTTTCAGAAGAATATATGGCACTTTTGCTGGAAGCAAAAAGATATGAGAATGCATGGGATTACTATTGTTCTCTGCCGATGAAACGGCAGGAATCTGACCGCCTGACCCTGCAAGCTGGATTGGCGGGGGTCGAGATCGGACAGGAAGCGTTTGTGGAAGCGGTGCTGCATAGAGAGTTCTCTTGCATTCGCGAGGGGGATACTAGTCTGACGGATTTGTATTTCCGATATCAGGCGAAAAAGAGGATGCAGGAGATAAAGGATTGTGACGAGCAGGAAGCAGCCAGATATGTGGAGGAAAATCTGAATCCTCCGGAGGAGATTGATTTCCGGATGTTTGTAAAAAGGGAGAGGACAGATGAAAACAAATACAGAGAGAGAAATTTTCCAGCAACATGAGGCACTGAGGAAGACTTACGCCTATCTGATGGAACACGAAGAAGAAATCAAAAACTTTTTTAACGGATGTGGTTGTAAAAAAATAGTCTTCATGGGCTGCGGCTCCAGCTATATGCTGGCGAAATCGGGACAGAGAATGTTTGGCGCGGCGAAAGGCGTGAGCTCGGCAGCAATAGCCGGAGGAGATTATTTGATGTGCCCCAACTTTTACCAGGAGTGTGTGAAGGACAGTCTAGTTGTGGTTTTATCCCGCTCAGGAAAAACTTCAGAGATGGTTCGGGCTTTGGAGATACTGAAAGAGCATGAGAACTGTATCGTGCTCTCTATAACCGCGGCACAGCCGAATGACTTTTCAAAGTACGCAGATTTGGAGCTGACCATGGATTGGTGTTGTGATTTGAGTGTGTGTCAAACTAGGACGGTCACGAATTTCTATCTGGCTTTGAGTATGCTCTTTTGCTTTTACAGACAGGACACCTGCACATTGGAGGCGTTGAGGACAGCCGTGAGAGAAAATGAGAAGTTCCAGGAGCAGAATCGAGAGCATCTCTGTAAGATCGCAGAGATGGACTGGAATCGGGTTGTGGTTCTGGCAAACGGCCTTTTCAATGGAATTGCTCAGGAAGGAGCACTGGCGTTCACAGAGATTGCGATGGTCCCGGGATGCAGCTATTCCATGCTAGATTATCGCCATGGGCCGATTGTGCTCAATGACAGGAGGACTTTGACGGTCGTTTTGCTGCAGCAGAAAGAAAAAGAACTGCAAAGAGGTCTGTTGGCAGATTTAAAGAAAAGGGGCGGCTTTGTGCTGGCCGTCGGCCAGGGAACAAAAGAATTCTGGGGCGTTGATGCCCTGATTGATGCGGGGAAAGAATGGAATACCTGTGCGGCGGGAATTCCCTTTCTCTATGCCATACAGATACTGGCCTATGAAAAAGCCGTAAAGTTGGGGCTGAACCCGGACCAGCCGGAAGGACTGGACGCGTATATTCTGCTTTGAGACAGCAAAGAACGGTATCTTTGTCTTATTCTAGGAAAGACCTTGTCACACCAATGCACGAGAGCTCTTTCCTAGAACATAAACGTACCGCTAAAAATGCGCGCACTGCAATAAGGTAGTTCATCGCATAGCGATCTTGGAGCTTTGCTTGCTGAGTGCAGGTGCCTGCAATTTCTGCACTTAGCGCAGGTATACTTGGTAGAGGAAGTCTGCATTATATAAATAGTAAGAGAGAAGTTTTATGTATTCATTCAGCAGGATATTCCCTTTTGTGTAGACCGAAAAGTCTGATGTAAGATATACTATTAGTTACTCTGGGCAGGGCCAAATTTTTGAGGTCCTGCCCCAATCTTGTCGGTGGCCGAGCCATTTTTTTGTGATATTCTTCATGGTCAGATACAGGATTTTTAGGAGACTCTCATCAGAACGAAAAAAGGTTTTGTATTTTATGACCTTTGTTAGCAGGCGGTTAAATTTCTCAAATCCACATAAATACAGTTAAAGGAAAATTACAGCGAAATTACAACAAGCGAAAGAGCCTTATATAACGACTCATAGAGAAGTATCAAAGTGATAGGAGAAGACACTTGAAACAGAGTGTCTTTTTCTATGCAGTATAACAGCATACGAATCTATTTTTTTTGATTACCTCAAGAACTTCTTAGTTTATGGTTTGCAAAGAGATTGTTGTGCAAGCAATGCTATAGCACTCTTTATAAACCATGGACTGATAATTAACTTTTTAAAAGTGGAAAAGAAATGACAAAGTTTATAACAGAATGATATAATGCAGAGGAAGATAAATTGAAAGTTGTAAGGGGCATAGCATTATGATGAATTATTATGGAAATTTATGTACAGATATGTATGATATTTTACACAAAAACGCTCCACAAAAGGAATTATCCTTTTATCTTTCCTACGCTGAAAAAAGTATGTCAATTTTAGAACCTTTATGCGGGAGCGGAAGATTTTTATTCCTTTTTTTAAAGAGGTTACGATATTCAAGGCATTGATCTGTCAAAAGAGATGCTTGCAGAGTTAAACTTCTGGTTCCATGTCTTTGTTCACCGATATGGAAATCTGCAAGATGATTTTGAAAAAATGAAATCCTTGCTTAAAAAAGGTTGTAGATTTGTTTTTGTGGTAGATACTGTTGCTAATAGCACCACAAATGACTCTGACTATAAAGTTTCTAGCTCTGTAAAAACAAAAGAGGGATACGATTTAATTCTAAAAAACAAAAATTATTACGACGAAGATACACAGACCCAATTTTTGACCAGTATCTATGAATTGTATGGCGGAACAATGCTATTGCAATAAGAAACAATGGACTTTCAAACACCTCTACAAACTAGGAGATATGGAAGATATTTGGCATAATATAGGCTTTATAAAAATATAGGTATATTCTTCTTATGCCAAGGAAACTGCAAAAAACAATCAGACAGATGTTCTTGTATGAATGTTCTTTTTGAAATTTCTTGTCTGTACAGAAGAAAGTAAATGTAAATTCAGGAGGAAAAATGAATACCCCCACATTAAAAACAGAAAGACTGATTTTAAGGAAATTTACGGAACAAGATATGGAAGCACTTTTTCTCATTCTTAAAGATGAAGAAGTCAATAAATTTTTACCTTGGTATCCTATGGAAAATATAGAGGAAACAAGGAAGTTTTATGAGAAACGATATGCTGCAAAATATGCACAGCCACAAAGTTACGCATATGCTATCTGTTTAAAAGAAGATAACTTTCCAATAGGTTATATCAAAGTTGATATGGAAGAACACCATGACTTTGGTTATGGTCTGCGTAGGGAGTTCTGGCACAGGGGAATAGTTACAGAAGCAGGAAAAATCGTTGTAGAACAGGTAAAAAAAGATGGGGTTCCGTATATTACGGCAACCCATGACAAAAATAATCCGAGAAGTGGAAATGTAATGAAAAAAGTAGGTATGAAGTACTGCTATTCCTTTGAAGAACAGTGGAAACCGAAAAATTTTCCTGTTATATTCAGAATGTATCAGCTCAATTTTGATGGCAATACAAATTTTGTATATCTTAAATATTGGAATGAGTCTGATAATCATTTTATTGAGGAATTATAAAATTCCAGTTTATAGAACTAAGAAAATTGACATTTATGGAATAGGAAGTGCGTGTATAATGATTAAAAAAATGGTTAAAACAGGTGTATATGCCGCTATTCTTATTTTAACCTTGGCTTTTGTAGGATGTCAAAATAGAAATTCAAAGATTAACCCAAAAAGAGCTGCGGATAATGATATAAATAGTGAATTTGTATATACGCAAAACGATTTAAAAGAACCGATGGAATTAGAAATGTCTACAGATGGAATTGTTACACTAGAAGTAGAAAATCTTGCAAAACCAGATCATACTCTGCCAGAAGAAAAATCTTCTTTTCTTTCTGTCTTGGCAAAGGAAGATACAGATATTTCTGTACAATACACATATAACACTTATGGTAAAGAAGGCGCACTGCTATGTTGTGACTTAAAAGAGAATAATGAAATGGAAACAAAATTAGAGCCCTTATTTTCTACATATTTATCACAATTTTCAGAAGAACACTATAAGGACACATGGCTAACTACAGGTTTGTTTCTGAAGAAAGGAGAAAACATATTTTATTTGAATGGTAAAGACCAGACATTTCCATATTGTATGGCACTTAAAATAACTTTTTTTGAATCAGAAAAAATAGAGAAAGTTATTCTTTATCCAGAAGAAGTGTCATCTTCTGATAAATAACAATTTTAATTTTTATTTAAGAAAATTTAAATCGAACGAATACAGCAAGAGATACTTCTTATAAAAAAGTTCAAAAAAAAGAAACTCGATCACTTGAAATCAGGGAGTGCTTTTATGAAACGTGAATTAGGAATTGCCCGCTGTGGGCTTGCTTGTTGTTTATGCTCTGAAAATGAAACTTGCACTGGCTGCGATTCAGGTCAATGTCCAGATAAGGAGTGGTGTGAAAACAGGAAATGTTCAATTTCTAAAAATGTTGAGTATTGTTATGAGTGCAATGAACATTGCAGAAAAGGACTATTAAGTAAAATAAAACCGTATGCTTTCACGGAATTTGTTAAAAGATATGGTATAAATTGTCTTTTGGACTGTCTTGAGAGAAATGAGAAAAATGGAATAATTTATCACCGTGAAGGAATACATGGAGACTATGACGAGTTTGATGACATAGAAACGTTGATAGAATACATAAAGACTGGGGATAGTTCACTTAAAAATTGTCGAGATTTTCAAACAGCCTCATTGCATAGGAATGATTAGCAGATTATCCTTAACATAGGAGGTGTCAAAAATGGCAAATGAAGATAAAAAAGATTTTAATGCTATGCTGCACGATAATAAGGATATGCCCAAATTTCAAACTATCACAGATCAGAAAAGTATCGAGAAATATGGGGGAAATAAAATGTTTTTTGCCCCGCCAATCGACTATGACCAAGTAATGAAAAAAATCCCGTACGGTAAAGTGATTACTGTTGGGAAAATACGAGAATACTTTGCAAAATTGAACGGTGCAGATTTTACAGAACCGATTACAGCGGGAATTTTCGTTTCTATCGTAGCCTGGGCGAGTGATCAGCGTTCTGAAAATAAAACACCTTATTGGAGAACATTAAAAGCAAATGGAGAACTTAATGCTAAATATCCAGAAGGTATTAAAGTACAAAAGGAGAAATTAGAAGCTGAAGGGCATACCATTATTCAAAAAGGTCGTAAAAATATACGATATTATGTTAAGGACTATGAAAACTCTCTTTTCGATTTAGACTAAACTTGATATGAAAAATCCGATTATCCGCATAAATACAGCATTTAAGGACTATTCATCAATCAAAAAAGTAACTATTTTACCACGAATTTACCATGATTGAATGAGCCTTGATATGACAGCAAAAGAACAAGGGAGATTGCACAAAAAATTGTGTATCTCCCTTTTCTCGTGGTTACAATGCTACTTCACTTTGGGTTGAAATTTCAATATAGCTTTCATAAGTTCTGTTTGCACTTCGCCTTTTAATTCTTCGTCTATCCTCATGCTGACCTTTCCGTTTTCATGATAGAATGGACGCAAGCACAATTTTGATATGTAGCCGTCATAAAACCTTAAAATCTCTTTGATTGCCTGTTCATTCCCACTGGACGTTTTGACAATCTTCTCATAAGTAGGATAACCATAATCTTTTGCCATTTCCTTTACTTCCTTTCGTTCATCAACGCTTGTAATTTTTGCAATCCTTTGTTTCTCATATAACTTACAGAAGAATGTGATACATGGTAAAGCTCCGCAATCTCTCTGTCCCGCATATTTTGAAAATAGTATAACAAGATATAGTTACGTTGCTTTTCAGATAACTTGTGTAAAGCTGTACCTAGTTTTTCATCAGATACCTTGATTGAGAAATTCCATACTTGAAATACAGAAAAATTAATAGAATAGCTATCGTAATTATTTTGACTATTTTGTTTTATTTCTGGGATTTCACAAAACAGTGCTTCGTGCTCCAAACGTCTTATACGTTGCTTTCTGCGATAACGGACAGTACCCTTAATTGTTATCATCATATAAGCATTAAACTGTAATCTGATGATTTCCTCAAAAGAAGATAGTTTCATAATCTCACCCCCTTTCTGCTGAACACTGATTTATATAAACGGAAAAAACACTGTTTATATGGTTGTTGCTTTGGAACAGCGAAGAAAAAAGGGATATAAAAAAGCTCATACAACACCGATTGTTTGTATGAGCTTTTCTTAATCTTCTTAAATAATATTTCTTTATGGGAAAAGGGGCGCACTTATTTTTTAACTTTTCAGTGCTGATGATTTTATAAGTTTACATGTAGAATATCATTAAAAACTTGTTTTATATCGACGTTAATACAAATACTTTGTTTTTTGATTTTAGGTGGCACAAAATTTTCTTTATAATTGACACACGCATAAACAGCTTTTATATTCTCGGCGGTCATCTGCCAAAATGGATATTTGATAATAATAGGTGTATTATATCCTACACCTAATTCTAAATATAATATGTGCAAATGTTTATGATGGTTTATAAAATCATGGTATCTTAAACTAGCTGTATGCCACCCGTTATCTTCAACAAATGTATTGTCAATCCGTAAATTCATTGTCATAGGGCTTCCGCAATGTGTACAATACGGAATAAGTGACGTGGGAATTTTCATGTCTTTTTGTTGTTGTACCATTTCTACTATTCTGTTGTAATTATCGTATGTCTCATTACAACATGGTCTTGGGCATTGCCACAATCCGTAATCGCCCTGCGTATAGAACAGTCGTTGTTTATCAAATCCAGCTTTTTGAAAACTGTGGTCTACGTTGGTTGTAATTATGAAATAGTCTTTGTCCTGCACCAGCTTCAACAAACTTGTGTATGGTTCATCAATTTGGGGCTGATAACGATTTACATAAATATGTCTGCTCCAGTATGCCCAGTATTCTTCCAGTGTTTCATACGGATAAAAACCTGCGGAATACATATCGCGCAAACCATACTTTCCAGCAAAGTCGGAAAAGTTTTCATAAAAACGTTTTCCGTCATAAACAAGCCCTGCGGACGCAGACAGTCCTGCACCTGCCCCTATTAAAATAGCGTCTGCATGTTCTATCTCAAATTTCAATTTTTTAATCGACTGCCAGTAATCGTTGATAGATTTCAAGGTCTTTGTCTTTATAAACATTAAATATCACTTCCATTTTTGACTGAGTTTGTTTCAAATATTCTGTTACGGCATTAACTGCAATCCGCCCCGCTAATTCGTTTGGAAAATGAAACTCTCCTGTTGAGATACAGCAAAAAGCGATTGATTTCAAATGATATTGTTCTGCCAGCTCTAAACATGAGAAGTAGCATGATTTCAGCATATCACAATTTTCTTGTGTCAATTTTCCATGCACAATCGGTCCTACGGTGTGCAAGACGTATTTTGCGGGTAGATTATATCCCTTTGTGATTTTTGCTTTTCCTGCGGGTTCAGGTACTTGCTGATGTTCCATAATATGTTGGCAAGCAAGTCTTAATTGTATGCCTGCGAATGAGTGAATAGCATTATCTATACAACAATGGCATGGAACAAAACACCCCAACAATGTACTGTTTCCTGCGTTTACGATTGCGTCTGCTTTTAACTTCGTTATATCTCCTTTCCACAAATAAATATGTTCTCTTATCGGAAATAATTGTTCAATGGAAATCACTGTATGACAGGCTAATTCCTGCTGTAAATATTCATCTTGAATATTTAAAAACTGTTCACTGATTGGTACGGGTGGGCGTATGTTCATAAGAGAACGTAATAATCTTTTTTTATCTTCTAAGTTTGTCGGTATAACAATAGAATGATATTCTTCCTGTTCTTTTTTTAGATAGCTGATTAAATAATCAAGGCGCTCTATCTGTTCCATTTTTTACCTCTCTATTATCCATAGACGGAAAGCCCGACAAAACTGTCGGGCTTTTGTTTGTTCTTAAAGTGTATATTCTTTTGGCGGATTTCCTGAAAAATCGGCAATAACAGCCTTTGCATCGTCTAAGTAAAACACTTCAAAAATTGGATTGTCGGCTTTGTCATACTGCCCTTTTACGATTGGATTATTCATGCACATTTCTTTGGCTTCCATATCGTTTACAAATACTGCTTTTCCATTTAAACGTATCCAAGCGTACTCAGCACTTGAAACAGATACCTCAACATAAGGATTTTCCTGTAAATCTTTGTAAACATCTTTCGTATTATTCGTACAGAACCACAGCCTGTTATCTTTCTCAAAGCAAAACATGAAAGGACGGCACTTTGCTTTTCCGTCGCGTCCTACCGTTGCAAGATACTGTACGGGATTTTCCTGTAAAAATTTTACTATTTCATTCATTTTTATTTTCCTCCATTCTTTAAATTTGAGCTTGTTATTTATTACTCACAAGATTATAATACTTCTGTAAGGAACATAAGTAAAGTAAGCACTTTTTTGTTCCATAGTTACCCAAAAGATACTAAAGGAGATTTGAAAATGAAGCAAAAAATACCAGATTGTCCCGTAGAAACTACACTAATGCTTATCAGCGACCGCTGGAAAGTTCTGATTATTCGTGATTTATTAGAGGGTACAAAACGGTTTGGAGAATTAAAAAAATCTATTGGCAATATATCTCAAAAAGTTCTGACGGCTAATCTGCGTTCTATGGAAGAAAGTGGATTGCTTACACGTAAAGTTTATGCCGAAGTTCCACCTAAGGTGGAATACACTTTAACAAAGACGGGATATAGTCTGCAACCTGTTTTAGACGCTATGAAAGAGTGGGGAATGCACTATCAAAACACGTATAAATAATCTTTGGTCGAAGAAATTAAGCAGATGTACCCATTTTCTTCTTGTCCACCACAAACAGAAAAGAAAAAGCCCTGTCAAGAGCCTGCCACATCTTCAGAAGTGGTGCTTTGCACTCTTGATCTGGGCTTTTTGTTTGCTGTATTTTCATGCAAGAGGAAAATTAAAGTCCTCTGTTCCACTTGTCTTTCAAATATTCTTCAAAGTCCATTTCATCAAAATCCTGTTCGGGCGAAGTATCGGGGATATTGTTTTTCCTGTCTATATCCGCAAGCTCACGCAATACCCTGTCGTTATAAGGGTTGTGATACTTATATTTTGGGGGCTGTTCTCGGTAACGGTCTAAGCCACGCATTTCTTTATGTACCTTCATAACACGTTCTAGTTTCTGACGCTGTATTAACTGCTTGATTTCCATAAGTTCTTCCAGCCCTACTGCTTCGTTGGTAATGTAATTGCTGATATACTGCATGAGTTTGGTTTCCATGTAAAAACGATATTCCTGTTCAGAATTGAAATATTCATTTTGTGGGAGATAGTCTAGGGAAACATTAAAATCCTGTTCCCGTTTGATAACTTCCATGATGTACGGCTCGGTGTGGTCGATATATTCCCATTCCCCCGACAACAATTCATTGGGCGTTACTTCCAGTACGTCCATTATCTTTTCCAGCGTGTCAAAGGTAGGATAATTCACACCACGTTCAATCTTGGAAAGGCTCTGCATATTGATACCGATAGCGTCCGCAAGCTCCTGCTGTTTCATTTTCCTGTGTTTTCTTATAGTCTGTATGTTCTCTCCTAAAAAACTCATTTTCTTTATATAATGTTCCATAACTTAGTATAACTTCTCCTTTCCCGTCTTTTTTGTTGATTTATAAGCTTATCATACTTATTTGATTAGAAAAAGTCAAGAAAATATCTTGATAAGTAATTCTAATGGCATTATTATCATATTAGATGGAGCGATTAAGCACGATAGGGTCAATCACACGCTTGAGTAAGCATAGAAAAGAGTTGTTTTCGCTTTGATAGCATGAATAGGCATGGACTATCTGACAGAAAACTGTGGTAAATAAAGGACAAAACACGATTTTTATCCCCCCGCAAAAAATCGGGAAGTACGAAAGGAGTAATGCACGATCGCAACACATGAAAATTTATCCGTAAAGATTGATTACATCAGTATCGTATTTGATACGGCAACGGCAAAAGAGGTTATCCAGTACGTTTTACATCTGCCGACCGATATTTTTAATGTCTATCCCGCAACGGTCAAATTCAAGACATATCGGACACGTTGGGAAATCGGGGACATTTATGTATCGGGGGACGCAAAAAAGACAGAGGACAACCCACAAGGGCTTGGCTGTTATCTCGTGATGACAGGCAGAGGGTGTGATGATATTTTCCATATCCTTGACGAAAACGGTTTGACCTTTGGGGATATGTTTGAACGTTGTGAAAGAAGATACGGGATAGGAAACTATCATTTCACAAGGCTGGACGTTGCCATTGACGACAGGAACGAAACGCCGTTCTTTACCATAGAGCAGATAAAGAAGAAATGCGAAAAAGAGGAATTTATCGCCAACAGTGAGGGCTACCACTTTGACGAAAGCAAGTTTGATGATTTTAACACCGCAAAGACCGTTTATATCGGGGATGGAAAATCGGGCTTGTCTTACCGTTTTTATGACAAGGAAGTGTGTTCAAAGTATAACAAGACGCTTGATGAAGTGGGGAGCTGGAAACGAACGGAAATGCAACTTCGTGATGAAAAGGCTCATGCCTTTGCCATGACATTCAAGGACAGACCGTTGGAGCTTGGGGAACTTGCTTTCGGGCTGTTAGCGAATAATCTACGTTTTATCGTGGCAAACAGGAATGAGAGCAATAAGAGCCGTTTGGAAAACGTGCCGTTTCTAGCAACGCTTTTTAGGGGCTGTGGAACTTCTAAAACTCCATACCCCAAAACAACAGAATACCTTTGAAGAAACGCAACAATGGCTGACTGAGGGCAGCGTGATTTCAGCGGTCAAGAGCTTTTACTTTTTGGAGGAACATGACGCTTTAGGTGGGCTGGAACGTGTCGGGGCTATGTTGGAGAGGGCAAGATACAGCACTTCCCTTTCCAGCAAGCTGACCGCCCATTTACAGCGGATAGACAGGACAGAGCTGATACCTTACGTCCAGTATGACACAAAGAACAGGTAGGGGGTGGCATGATGAACGAAAAGACAGATATTCCCGTATGGGAAAATACACCCTTACCATTGAAGAAGCGTCAAGATACTTCACAATCGGACAGAACAAGCTCCGCCGACTGGTAGAAGAAAACCGACACGGGGACTGGTATGTGATGAACGGCAACCGTATCTTGATTAAGAAAAAGCAGTTTGAGAGATTTATGGATAAAACAGACGCAATCTAATGCAAAAGAGCCTTGTATGTGATATTATTTCAGTAAGTCATATCAAGGCTCTTTCTTACAAAAGGAGCAGATAAGAAATGTCAGAAAAAAGACGGGACAGCAAAGGTCGCCTCTTAAAGACAGGAGAGAGCCAGAGAGCAGACGGAAGATACTTATACAAATATGTGGACAAGGCAGGATATTGACTTTGAACAGGAGATTATCCATGTGAGCCACCAGCTACTATCCAGCAAGGAAACAGACTACTATATCGAAACGCCAAAGACGAAAAGCGGTGTGCGTGATATTCCTATGAGTGAGGAAGTAAAACAGGCATTTGAGCGTGTCATGGCAAACAAGCCAAAGGCAGAGACGATAGAGGTAGACGGGTACAGGGGTTTCCTCTTTCTGAACGGGAAAGGCTACCCTATGACGAACGCTTATTATACGTCTACCTTTGCCAATCTGACAAAGAAGTATAACAAGTACCATGAGGACACCTTACCAAAGATAACACCCCATATCCTGCGGCATACGCTCTGTACCAGACTTGCCAACAGGAACATGAACCCTAAGAGCTTACAGTACATCATGGGACACTCGAATATCAGTATCACGCTGAACCTGTACGCCCATGCGTCAATGGAGAACGTCAAGGCAGAATTAAGGAGCATGATAGCCTAAAGTTTTACCACAATTGACCATGAAAAAACGTGATGAAACGTGGCGGTTTGGAAGTATCAGCCGAAAAGAGAAATGCCCGTAAAGCTGATAAAATAAGGCTTTGCGGACATTTAAGAAGATATGAAAAGATAATCAAAAATCTATTTTAAGTTTCATATAAAAAATAAAATCAACCGATCTGAAAGTAGGAGATACTTCTTAAACGATAATTCAAAAAGACGAAGAATGCGAAATTTGGATTTTCCGGAAAGGGAGGTTCTTATGGGATTTTGGATTTATATGTTGCTTATGAATTTACTTATTACATTTACACTGATTGGTTTTGGAAAACATTTCATGAGGAAAGCGCCAAAGGAGATCAATGAAGTATTTGGATATCGGACTCCCATGTCCATGAAAAATAAGGACACATGGGAGTTTGCTCACAAATATTGCGGAAAGATATGGTATTTCTGTGGGGTGATCTCATTGCCGACAACAGTGATACTTATGCTTTTGGTAATCGGAAAAAGTATGGAGGTTGTAGGAACTGTAGGAGCGATTATCACGGGAGCACAGCTAGTCTTTTTAATTGGTTCTATTTTTTCAACCGAGATTGCACTGAGAAAAAATTTTGACAAAAATGGGAAAAGAAAGAATGGAAGATCGGGAAATATTATTTGACCATACTGATAAAAGTCATACAACTGAAATGGGAGCAGCATTTCTATGGATTTTAATGGGCTTATTTGTAGTAATTTGATGTTTTCTTATGAGTAGTGAAAGAAGTTCAAATTACCTGAAGTGTGCTGTGTAAAGGGGCAGGGAAGAGATACAGCAGCAGTGTTTGAAGGAACGGAGGAGACATGTCGGAGATAAAATTGTTTGATATTAAAGATGGGGTAAGGCAACTGGTATCATCGGAGGTCTTATTGGAGAGAGAGTTGCAGACCTTGATTGAGAAGAATATGGAGACGCTTTTCGGAGTACGATTTTTAAAGAGCGAATATTCGATTACCAATGGACGCATGGACAGTATTGGGATTGATGAGAATAACTGTCCTGTTATTTTTGAATATAAACGAAGCAGCAATGAAAATGTGATTAATCAAGGACTGTTTTATCTGGACTGGCTGCTGGACCATAAGGCAGATTTCAAATTGCTGGTGATTGAGAAGATGGGAAGGGAGGCTGCCGAGCTGATAGACTGGTCTGTTCCCTGCGTGATCTGTGTGGCCAATGATTTTACGAAATACGATGTTCATGCGGTAAACCAGATGCAGCGAAACATAAAACTTGTGAAATACAGAAAATATGACAATGAGCTGATTCTGTTTGAATATTTGAATACTCCGGTGGTGCAGCCGATGAATAGAGCAGATGCAGAAGAACAAAGAAGAGGCAATGGACAAAAGACTCATATAGAAAAACTGGCCGCAGCTCCGGCGCCACTCAGAACCTTATACGAGGATATTTGCAATTATATTGAGTCTCTGGGGGATGATATTGTCTCTAATCAGTTGAAATTGTATCTGGCCTACAAGAAAGTTCAAAATCTGGTCTGCATAGAAATCTACAGCAGACAGTTGATTCTCTACCTAAAACTGAATCCGGACACAGTCAATTTGGAGGAAGGTTTTACCCGGGACATGAGAAACATCGGCCACTATGGAACTGGGGACTTGCAGGTGATTGTCAAAAGCTCTGGGGATTTTGAGAAAGCGAAGAAGTTAATTGAGCGGGCATACAGCGAAGCTTGAAGGGGTTAGAATAGCTGAGACGGTTTATGAGCCAGAAACGGGAAGCCGAAGGGGGAGACGAGAATGAAAACGGAGAAATTTTATATTGGGAATATTCCAGTCATTGTCTGGGGAGAGTGGTCAGAAAAAGTATATCTGTACGTCCACGGAAAAATGGCAAGGAAAGAGGAAGCAGCGGAGTTTGCCGAGATAGCTAAGAGCAGCGGATGGCAGACAGTTAGCTTTGATCTGCCGGCCCATGGAGAGAGAAAAGATGAGGCTTACCCATGTAATATATGGAATGGAATTTCGGACTTGCGTCAACTGGAAGGCTATGTTTTTTCTTCTTGGAGCAGAGTCTCTCTGTATGCGTGCAGCATAGGAGCATATTTCTGTCTTCATGCGTACGGGGGCAGAACATTTGAAAAATGTCTTTTTCTATCTCCAATTGTGGATATGGAATACTTGATTCAAAATATGTTTTCATGGTTTCATGTGACGGAAGATATGCTCAGAAACAGGGGAGATATCTCTACTCCGATTGAGACTCTTTCTTGGGATTACTATCAGTATGTAAAGAGGAATCCTATAGTGAGGTGGAATTCTTCTACACATATTCTATATGGCGGAAGAGACAATTTGCAGTCCCTGGAAGTGATAAAAACATTTGCCGACCTCAGTCATTCGAAGCTGACGGTATCTCCGAACAGCGAGCACGCATTTATGGAGGCTGCCGATAATACGATAGTGAAAAAGTGGATCGCAGAATGTATTCAGCAAGAAGTAAATGAAATATAAAAACAGCCTCGCATTTCAGCGTAGGACCTTATGACTGTGTATCCTCTTGCACATTAGGGGCCTGTTCTCTGAGTGAGGAAAGCCACGTCTCAATCGTTTGAACCAGAATATATTGCTGCTGAAGGACGGCTAATCCAGTGGCTGGAATCGCTTCAATGCTCTCTTTGGCGTTGAGATTTTCCTCTAGATAAGCCTTTAATGACAAAACATTCTTTTCTATTTCTTCCAGACAAAGTTGCTGTTTTTGGGGAGGTAGGCTGGACAGGTTCACAATGACGGCGTTGAAATCCAAAAAAATACGTATGGGCCTTCCGGCAGTCTCCAGCATAAGCTTTTCAAACTGCTCTTCTCCGCTCAGGGTCAGAGAATAGACCGCTTTTTCCGGCATTTTTCCTTCTTTAACAAGGCAGCTTTTGACATATCCTTTTTTTTCTAGCTGAATGACCTTTTTATAAATAGAGGGGGTACTGATCTTTACCCATTTGGATATATTGCGATATTCCACTAATTTTTGGATATCATAAGCGCTTAAAGATTCTTTTTTTAACATTCCAAGTACAATTAAATCAATTGTGGCCATAAGATTCTCCTTTTTTACAAATTGGGAGTTACATAAATACGTTTTTCATAACTTTATTTTTTAAATACTGGTTGAAAGCATCAAACATACTTTGTGAAATTTGCTTGGGACAGCTCATTATAAGGAGGCTGTGCCCGCCATTTTCTTTATGATATGGCGGGTGAATGTGGCTAAAGGAATTTTGTACAAAACCGCATCTTTCATAAAATTTTTTCCTATGCTTAGAAATATCATCAACAGGCGGGTCAATCTCAAGAAGCAATATTTTGTTTTGTTCCATTAAGAGAGTTAATGCTTTCTGTCCATATTGTTTGTTTCTCATTTCCGGTAAAATACAAAAATGTTCAACATAAATAAAATCTGTGCTCTCCCAATATAAAATCAAGCCAACAAAAACCGCTTTATCATATATCAAACAAAAATGGTATTCGCTATCACTTAAAATTTTTTCTTGTGAACCTTTTTCTCTCTGCTCATGATGCGGAAAACTAATTTGGTACAATTTTAATGCCGTGTCATACATAGTGTGTGATAGATCTGTGATACGCGTAAAATGCACTTTTATCTTCTCCTTTAAATTCTGAATTTGCTGATTTTTTCCAATAAATCACTTTGCACTTTCTACTACAAATTTTATACTTCCTTTTGCTTTTTCTCCTGTTACAGTTACTGTATATGTTCCACTTTCTTCTGCCTCAACATCAAATTCTGATGAATAGAAAATACTTTCACTTTCAGCGACAGGTTCATCATCATCTTTCTGAATTTTATATGATAAAAGTCCATCCTCAATTACAATTTCTACATGAATAATATCTCCGGCTTCAACAACGAAATCTTGAGTATCAGTAGTATTAAACGCGGTATATTCCATAATTAGTTGATTGTTGTTTCCTGTTCTGCTTCCATTGAAGTCTGGTGAACAAGCCGTTAGTGATGTGATAAGAAACAGAACACTAAAAATGTCTATAACTTTTTTCATGATTTTTCCTCTTAAATCTCCAATTTCCGTGTTCTGCGAAAATGGGATTTGTTTGGTATTATCGTAAGCCTGTATAAATTATAAAAACACCTGATAAAAATACCAAGAAAGCAACAATTTCTATACGAAAATCAAAGCATTTAAAAACCTCATTTCCATATTTTTCATTCTTAAACACAAAGATTTCTTTTCCAATCTTCTTCTTTCCCAATGATAAAAATAAACAACCATGTGCAGTATAATATTTTTTATTCTTAATCTTTACTATATAAGCATGCTTTTTCACATTAACACCACCCACTGAATAACCTGCATATTGATCTACAATGCCGACTATTTTTCCTTTGCATTTTTCACCAGCGAGAACAACCCTGTATTTTAGATATAGAACTAATAACGATGTGACTATAAGAATACTCCCTAAAATCCACATTTCATATACTCCTTATAATTAAGTTTTTGCTCATTAAATTTCGATTTTAAAACTAGGATTTATCGTTTAGCATTTCTTATTTTTTTGATATTGTAATTCATCAAGTGCCTGCCTAAATTTCTATACAGAAAGGCTTCAAAAATTGATATTTCTTGATGATGTTCTTGAAGTAAATCATCTGGGCAATCATAAATTCCAAAGTCGTGGTTAATGCCTTCGCTTTGAATATAGGTATTATTTATAGAGAAATCAATTACTGGATTACGCAAATCTTTAACAGCGACACCATATCCCCAAAAAGTACCCTTACGAGTAGAATTTATGTTTTGTATCTGTGAAAGATATTTTTTGTCCAAAATAAATGCTTCAAGCTCATACCAAACCCCGTCCAAATAAACTTCTACCCAACTGTGAAAAATATTTTTAGGTGCTTTTTTATATACGATACCAGTCATTGTACCTTTTTGTAACTTTTTATCAATCGTAAACCCATGCATACGACAAGGAACATCTACACCACGGAGCAACGCCATAAACAGGGTGCCTTTGGTATTACATTGTCTATATCCCTCAGCCAAAACTCTTGATGCTGGAATACTATCATCAACATTATAACCAAATAAAATTTCATCACGAACAAAATTATATATTTGTTTAATGCGATTATATACTTCAACACCTTTCCAGTGTCTATTACTTATCAACTTTTGTATATTTGGTGTTGAAAAATCCAACATAGGCGTTTCTCTCAAATATTGCTTCAGAGATTTTTACGACCTCTCAAATTACGATTTTCTTAGTTCTACAAACTGAAATTTGTCAATCATATTTTTCAATATTTATTGTAGCAATCGCTGATTGATTAGGTTCTCCTGTTTTTAAGTCTTGTGGGGCAGGGACTAACATCATAAATCCGTCTTTCCCATATCGTTTTTCATAACCTTGTGCATATTCTTCCTCAACGGAAATGTGCGGTACTTGTCCGAGCATCATTGCGGTAATACCTGCGCCGCTTAAATCCTGCGTTTCTTTCAAAGTACACTCCATATTTATAAACGCTTCTTGTATCATTGGAGCATGAATGGTCTTGGCATTTATAAGTGTAAATTTCCCTACAGAAAATTCGTCAGCTTCGTAGTTGTTATGGTTAATGGTATCAATCAATTTATCATAATAACTTATAGGAAGAAAATTGATACAAAAGCACTTTTCCCTTTAGATATTTGCATAAGTATGGGTGTGCTGATAAAGGTTTCCCATAACAGCAAAGAAAGCTATCTTATCGCCATGAAAACAACTCCATGCGTGAAAGCATACATTAGGCTTTCCGTTCTCTTTCCATGTGGTAATTGCAAGTAAAACGGTCGGTATTCTTGCTGTCGTTTCAAAATGAGAGAATAGTTTAAATTCTTCCGGATATGAGGGTATAAAATACTGTGGGAAATCTTTTCCTATCTCTATTTTCATTATCACATCTCCCGCAAGAATTCCAATTTATCTTTATCACATTATATCATGATCTTGTATCAGCGTCATTTCTTTTATGTTTTTGAAAACTTGGTGACTAGCTTTGTAAAAGAAGGTGTTCTGCATTACTTGTACACCAAGTCCGTGGGAAGCCATACGTAGATATTCCTTTTCTTGACAATTACTATAAATTATAGTAGTATAGACAATGCACTATAATACTATAATTTATAGTATTATAAAAAAGAGTAATTACTAAAGGAAGGGAGAGAGGCAGATGAGTAGAAAAACTAAAAAAACAGATTTATTGGGAGTGGTGCCGATCAAGAAGGCACTTTTAGCCATGGGAGTGCCGACAATGGTCGGTATGCTAATTAACGCTCTGTATAATTTAGCAGATGCGTATTTTGTCGGGAATCTCGGCACCGAGCAGATGGGGGCAATTTCGATTGCATTTCCACTGGGACAGGCGATTGTGGGGCTGGGATTGTTGTTCGGGAGCGGAGCGGCTTCCTATATTTCCAGGCTATTGGGAAACGGGGAGAGGGAGAAGGCAGGAAGAGTCGCCAGCACCGCTCTGTATGGAAGCATTTTTGTAGGAATCCTAGTAATAGCGAGTGTTTTGGCCTTTTTGCCTTCTGTATTGAAATGCTTGGGTGCGACGGAGACAATACTCCCGTATGCGGTGGACTATTCTAGGATTTATGTGGCAATGTCAGTGTTTAATGTGTTTAATGTCATGATGAACAGTATTGTGACCAGTGAAGGTTCTGCGAAGATGACTATGTTCGCGCTGCTGGCTGGGGCAGTATTCAACGTAGTTTTAGATCCAATTTTTATTTATTCTTTTCATCTGGGGGTAACCGGAGCTGCCGTGGCCACTGGGATTTCACAGATTTTCACTTCTTTGATCTATGTGAATTATATACTCCAAAAGAAGAGTCTCTTCACTTTCAGCATTAAAGAGTGTGATTTCTCAAAGAAAATTGCGGCAGAAATCTTTAAAATAGGGGTTCCGACTATGGTCTTTCAGTTACTGACAAGCTTGGCTTCTGTACTGATTAATATGCAGTCCCGGGAATTTGGTGATTCTGTGATCGCCGGTATGGGCGCAGCCACCAGAATCATTTCCATGGGGAGTTTGATGGTGTTTGGTTTTATGAAAGGGTTCCAACCAATCGCAGGATACAGTTATGGGGCAGGAGACTATGACAGATTAAAAGAGGCAATTCGGACTTCTGTCATATGGTCCACGGCTTTCTGCGTGATCTTTGGCTTGTCCGCCGCGGTGTTTTCCGACTATTTCGTTTCCTGCTTTACTTCGGGGGATACACAGATGTTGAGTATCGGTGTGGGCTCACTCAGAGCGAGTGGACTGTCTTTTGTCCTGTTTGGTTTTTATACCGTGTATTCTTCCCTTTATCTGGCGTTGGGGAAGGCGGCAAAAGGTTTTTTTCTCGGGGCATGCAGGCAGGGTATATGTTTTGTCCCCATTATTCTGATACTGCCGGTCTGCGTGGGAAAAGGCGGCATTATCTACGCGCAGCCGATTGCGGACATACTCTCAGTGCTTGCCGCTGCGTTCGCAGCGGCAGAGATTCATAAGGAGCTGAACGCGGCAAAAAGAGGATAGGGAAAATTTGTATTCTTATAGTATCTGACAGGTTGATGTTATTATGGCATTGGGGTATACTTTGGGTATAAAAAGCGGTGTGATAGGGCGATTGATTCTATTGAAAATGTAAGATACGTGCAGAGGAGCGATATGATAGTTTACGCTGGGAATAAAACGGATTTTCTGATTAGTGTTGAGAATGATACTATAGCGGAAGAGATAGAATACAATATTTATCAAAAAATGAGGAAACGTACAGTAATAAATGAATTTCGTTCTTGGGAAAATTCTTTAGAGTATATGTATAAGGTGTTAAATGACAGCGAAATTCCAGAGGATACAGGTATAGCGATTGAATATAATATTCCTCAGACATCCAAACGTGTTGACTTTATATTGTCGGGATACGACCTTGATGAAAAACCCAATGTAATAATTATTGAGCTGAAACAATGGGATAGAATACAGGCAGTGGAAAGCCAAGATGGACTTGTGGAAACGTATACAGGCAATGCTTTGAGAAAAGTTGTCCACCCATCTTACCAGGCATGGTCATATGCAATGATGATAAAAGATTATAATGCTTTCGTTCAAATGGAGCGGATTCACTTATGGCCGTGTGCATATTTGCACAACTATAGGAGAAGGCCGAATGATGTTCTGGATCAACCGCAGTATTACGAATATTTGAAGGACTCTCCGGCTTTTACCAGAGGGGAAGTTGCCAGATTTCGCAAATTTATTAAGGGGTATATATTAAAAGGAGATAACAGAAGATTAATTTATAGAATAGACAATGGAAAGATTCATCCGTCAAAAAGTTTACAAAACGCAATTTCCAGTATGCTGAAAGGCAATAAGGAATTTGTTATGTTGGATGAACAGAAGGTTGTATATGAAGAAATACTGTATCAGTCTAGGAAATGCATGAGGGACAATAAAAAACGTACTATTATAGTTTCAGGAGGGCCGGGAACAGGGAAAACAGTGGTAGCAATTAATTTGCTTGCGGAATTGACACAGGAAGATCAATTTGTACAATATGTCTCGAAAAATACTGCTCCAAGAAATGTTTATTTAAAAAAACTAAAGGGACAAATGAAAAAAAGCACTATTGATAATATGTTTAAAGGTTCAGGAATTTATACAGATACGGAAAAAAATAGTGTGGATACGATTTTGGTGGATGAGGCACATAGACTAAATGAAAAGTCTGGTATATTTAAAAACATAGGAGAAAACCAGATTAAAGAAATTATACATTCATCTTTGTGCAATGTATTTTTTATTGACGAAAGGCAAAGGGTGACATTGAGTGATATAGGAAGTGTTGCGGAAATTGAAAAGTGGGCAAAGCAGGAGAATTCTGAAATTACAAAAATGAAGCTAATGTCTCAATTTCGTTGTGATGGTTCTGACGGATATCTGGCCTGGGTTGATGATGTACTTGAAATCGAAGACACAGCGAATTATGATTTAAAAGATATCAATTATGATGTGAAAATTTGTGATACACCTGAACAAGTCAGGGAATTTATTATGGAGAAAAACCATGAGGCGAACAGAGCGAGAATTTTGGCAGGATATTGCTGGAATTGGATTTCTGCAGGTAAAAATGATACATCTGTGCATGACATTAAAATTGGTGAGTTTGAGATGAGCTGGAATTTAGGAAATACCTCTACATTTGCAATAGATGATGATTCTGTCAATGAAGTAGGATGTATACATACGTCTCAAGGTTTGGAATTTGATTACGTCGGTGTTATTATCGGGGAGGATCTGCGTTATGAAAAGGGGCATGTTGTAACTGATTTTCAAAAAAGAGCAAAGACAGATAGGTCATTAAGCGGTATTAAAAAAATGTTTAAAGAAAATCCCCAGAAAGCTTTGAAGGAAGCAGATGAGATAATTAAAAATACGTATAGAACACTTTTAACCAGAGGAATGAAAGGGTGTTATATCTATTGTGTTGACAGTGGGTTGAGAGAGTATCTTAAGGAAAGGGCAGCTTTAACAGAAGGTGAAAATAAAAAATATTAGGAGGACAGAATGAATCAGCAGACAATAGAAAGAATCAGAAGATTTACAGAAGAGAGAGAATGGGGGCAGTTTCATTCCCCTGGAAATTTGGCAAAATCCATATCTATAGAAGCAAACGAACTTCTTGAATGCTTTCAGTGGAGTGATACGGATTATGACTTAGAACATGTGAAAGAAGAACTGGCGGATGTTCTGATCTATTGCCAGGATATGCTGGACAAGCTGGGACTGGATATTGATGAAATCATAAATGATAAGATGGGAAAGAATGAAGCGAAATATCCGGTGGACAGAGCGAAGGGCAGCGCGAAAAAGTACAGTGAGCTTTAGGCTGAACGTGCAGAAAACATAATATAATGGATAAAAATTAAGAACCGAATTTTACTGTATTGTGAAATCCGGTTCTCTTTAATGTGGTGGGGAAGAATTTGTTAGGGTTCGTTACGGCGCTGTATGAGCTTTAACAGAATAATTTATTTGGGAACGTGTTATTCTAAATTTTGCCTGCCAACTGCTTTTAAAAGTAATCTGCCCCCTGTCAGGCAGGCACCGATCAGGCAAATGGCGACTAAAATCAGGTAGACATGCCGCATACCATAGATAAACACATCATCACGGCCGGCAATATAGTCGGTTACTTTATAGCCTGCTTTGTTACCCATGAAAGAGTATAACAAAGTGGTGGATAATGTAATTCCAACAGTCTGACCTAAATTTCTCACCAGAGAGTTTACGCTGCCGACTATGCCGAGCTTACTTTTGGGACATGTTGACATAATCAGAGCATTGTTGGCAGGCTGAAAAATGGCCTGCCCGGCCGCCATTGTGGAGACAAATACCGCAAAAAAGATAACAGACGATGTTTCCGTCAGCTGTGACATTAAGAAGAATCCAAGACTTAGTATCAGCAGACCGACAAAGATCACTTTTTCCGGATTTCTTTTATCAGAAATGCCCCCGAATACCGGAGAACAGACAGCTAGAATCAGAGGAGGCAGCATCATGAAGAAACCAGCGCAAAAAGGGCTTAATCCCAAAGCATTTTGCAGATAAAAGGGGATTAAGATACTCGAAGAGGCTATACAGATGAAAGAGGTCAGTGCACAGCCTAAATTCGCTGAAAATTTGAAACTTTTGAATATTTTTACGTCCAAGAGCGGTTCATTCTTTTTCTTTTCTACGTAAACGAAAATAATACCTAAAATAATGGAGGCGGTAATGCCTGCTGTGATATATGGATGGAATATGCTTATTTGCTGAGACAAAATAAGGGAACCAAAAAACAACAACGTTGTCATAAATTGCAGGATGGAACCGGCTATATCTAATTTTTCCTGTTTCTTTCTCCCTTTAGGCAAAAATTTTATCCCCAGTAAAAAGACAATCATGCCAAATGGAACATTGATATAGAAAATGTAATTCCAATGAAAAACGGATAAGATCATCCCTCCGACAGACGGGCCTACCATGTTTCCAATCGCGACGGCAGTTACTAGAATACCTAACGCTTTTCCACGACTTTCCCTTGGAAATAATTCGGTGATCATTCCATGATTATTGGCCATATAGGCAGAGGCGCCTATGCCCTGTAAAAAGCGGCATGCTATCAACATGGCAAAGGAAGTGCTCAGTCCGCACAGCAGGGAAGCGAGTGTGAAAAGAATTGTCCCGATGCGAAATATACAGGACTTACCGATGATATCTCCTAATCGTCCAAAGAACAATATAGTTGAGCAGATAATCATGGAATAACTGGCAGCTACCCATTCAATGGAAGAAATGGGTACACTTAGCTGCTGGGAGAGCACCGGCAGCGCAACGTTTACAATGCTTGAGTCTAAGGTAGCCATAAAAGTCATTGCGATTACCACAATTAGGACAATCTGGTTGGATTTGTTATCAGTTTCATATGATTTACCGTTCATACGTTATCTCCTTCTTAGTACTTATGTGGAAGAGTGAAAGGATTTATGTGGGAGCTTTTGACATCCTAATAATAGGCATGTCTTAGGGTGTATTCAACAACTGGATTGCTGTTTATTAGCACAATTTTGATATGAAAAAAGTATGTACACATCTGCACCTATCACACGTAAGGTGTAAAAGACGTAAAATTTATTCTTTACGACCGTGGGGAGCCTTTGTATACTAAGAGTATGAAAAATAAAGATAATTATTTTACTAGAGAAGGTCAAGAAAGTTTTGTGGATATTTTTGAGAAAGATGACATAAAAAACGGGCAGAATTTTCCACGACATTGGCACGAGCATTTACAAATATACTATTTTATCAAGGGGACAGCAAAACTGGAGTGCGGGAAAAACTGCTTCGAAGTTCAGGAAGGAGATTTAGCAGTTGTGAACTGCAACGAATTGCATTACTTGGAAAGTACTTCGGATAATCTGGTTTTTTACACAATAAGAGTTGAGCCCGCGTTTTTGTACAGTAATCATGAAGACTTGCTGCAAGCAAAATATTTGGCCCCGATCACTTTAAATAGAATTGAATTTCACAATTTCATAGCTGGTGATACAGAGCTCTTGGAAATAGTGAAAAAAGTTCTGGAAGAATATTATAACAAACAAATCGGTTACGAGCTGGCTGTAAAGGGAGGTATATATTTTTTAATTGTCAGACTGCTGAGATGTCATGTCCAGCATATCTTGACACAGACAGAGTTAGAAGAAAGAGAGCATACATTACTAAGATTTAAGCCAGTATTTGAAATGATAGAGAGTAATTACTGTGAAAAGATAACATTGTCTCAATTAGCGGAGACGATCGGTTTTAGCGTTCACCATTTCTGCCGTACCTTTAAGCAACTGACCGGAAAAACAACTACCGATTATATGAATCATATCCGTTTGGACAAAGCCGTTTATTATCTAAAGCAATCGGATTGCAATATTACGGAAATCGCATTAAAATGTGGGTTTGAGAATATCAACTATTTCAGCAGGGTTTTTAAAAAATATTACTCGGTATCTCCCACTCAATATCGAAAGTTAAATAAACTTAATACAGGTTTTTGATTATTTTTCAAAAGCCCGCAAAGGCTTAATTTATGGTCTTTGCGGGCTTTTTACGTGAAGAAGTAATCGTGAATCGCACGCTCCGCTGTGGTTCATGCTAGACGCGCGCCATCGGTACACAGCACCACTTGACGGGAAATAGACAGCAAACGGCAATGCCGTGAGCTAACTGCGGCACCACACCAGATAGAGGAAAGGGGTAAACTTCTTGGACGAAATCCAATTCCGCTTACTTGTGGAATTTTACTTATTTATCTTGGGGGGATATTCGTGACAAAACACTTTACGGAATCGTTTATGTGTAAGTAACAAGACCTTTTGGAGACGGTTTCTGGTGAGGGAATATACTTGCTAAAAAATATGGAAGGTGATAAAATGAACATATAAATAAAACGTTCATTTTATCAGATGGGGAGAAGGCTCCCGCCTCTATAGGCGGTGAACGAGAAATTAATACCAGTGGCGGGTGTTAATCTTCTGTCTGATAAACGCTCCGCGAGGATGCGCAGGGATTCGGGGATGAATGGCGTCGGTTAATTCCGACTCGAGTCCCGTGCCGAGACTCGCGAGCCAGTCTTGAACAGAAAGTGAGAGAGTATGCCTAAAATTTTTTCGGACGCAAAGAAACAGTTTTTATATAAAAGCATAAAACAAAATTGTATTGATTTAATGTGCAAAAAAGGCTACAAACAGCTCAACATCAGAGAATTGGCGAAAATTACTGGGATATCAACAGGTACATTTTATAATTTTTATGATTCAAAAGAGGCTCTAATTTTGTCGATTATGGAGGATGCGCAGCGTGACTTGGAGAATCGTTTTTGGAAACTTTTAGAATGTAACAGGAAAATAACAAAGGTCGAATTTATAGACTTGTACAGCTTCTTTTTTTTAAGAGATGAAAAAAATATTTTTCGATATTTATCAAGGGATGATTTAACTGCGATTCTTTTGCGGGTAGAAAAAAAGCAGTCTTTTGACGCAATAGAGATTTCTATGGAAAAAAATATAAAATACATAGACAAACCCAAGAAAAATATAAATTTTCATGCCGTTATAAATTTTATTCAGCTTATTCATCTTTGCATTGAAAATAGTGATTTATTGGTCAAAGAAGAAATAGAGAATACGGTAAAAAAGTTGTTGGAAAATCTTGCAGACGAGATTTTTGAAGAGGAGGCATAGATGAAATTTCACGAATTTGGAAATAGAGCAAATCCGCACATTATGATGATTCATGGAGGTGGAAACGCCTGGTGGAATTATTTAAGACAGGCAAGAGCTTTATCAGAAGATTATCATGTTATTTTACCGACTTTAGACGGGCATGGGGAGGAATATCATACAGAATATGTGTCTACGACGGACAGCGCGCAAAAGCTGATCTCATACATAGACGAAAATTGCGGCGGACATCTTTTTATGCTCTGTGGAGTATCTTTAGGCGGACAGATCGTGATAGAAATGCTTTCTCTTAGGGGAGATATTTCTCAGAAAGCGATGATTGACGGGAGTATTTGTTATCCGCAGCCTAAAACAGAAAGATTTTGTGCTGCTGTGGTACGTCTTTTTGGAGGAGTGATGTTTAGCAGGGTTTCTTGCAGATGCCAGATGCTTTTCCTGCGTCTGTTTCCTAAAATGAGGTTTCCAAAAGAACTAGAAGACTATTACATTCAGGATATTCCGTTGCTGAGAAAGAATACCCTTTACAACATGTACCGTACATATATGGCGGAGTATCAGTTAAAGGAAAACATTTCCAAGACCAATGCACAGATTCTGTACTGCTATGGCTCAAAGGAAATGAAATGTGTAAAAAGATCCGCCCAGTTATTGAAGGAAAAAGTTCCCTCGTGCCGGATATACGAAGCGAAAGGATACAATCACGGAGAACTGGCGATTTATCGGCCAAATGAATGGTTAAAATTCGTTGAACCGTTTTTAAACACGTGAGTTGGATAACCAATATTTATCAGATGGGGAAGACTCGCGAGCGAGCCTTGAATGACCGGACGAAAGGAAGAGGATTACCATGATGGAGGTTTTTTACGTAGAAGATGATAAAACGATTGCTGATTCTGTAAAAGAGTATTTAAATCGGCAGAACTGTAAAGTTGCTATATTTGAAACCGTAACAGCTGTAAAAAAAGCATTACAAAGTCAGATTCCTGCCCTTGTTTTAATAGACTGGAATCTACCGGATGGGGAAGGGAAGGATTTGTGCCTTTGGATTCGGGAGAGAGTAGTGGATTTGCCGATTATCATTCTGACGGTGAGGGGAGATTCACAGGATGTTGTAGCTGGGTTTCAGAGTGGAGCGGATGATTATGTGGTGAAGCCATTTGAGCTTACTGTCCTTTATTCCCGTATGCTTGCGCTGCTGCGGAGGGCCCAAAAAGCCGAAGAGACCAAACTATTTTGTGACGATTTGGTATTGGATAAGGAGAGGCTGACGGTCAGCAGAGGGCAGAAGGAAATCGTCCTGAGCCAGTCGGAGTACCATTTGCTTTTGCTGCTGATGGAGAATAAGGGAAAAACAATTACAAGAACCCAGCTTTTAGAACAGATCTGGGACAACCATGGTCATTTTGTGAATAACAATACGTTGACGGTTACCGTGAAACGGTTAAGGGAAAAATTGTGCAACCCCACCTGTCTGAAAACAGTTCGCAGCTTTGGTTATCGCATGGAGGATACGATATGAATGGGAAAAGAAAGCAAAGAATACTTTATTTGGCTCCCATTCTCATGCTTTTTCTGTGTTTATCCTGTATAGCTGTTATCGGTTTGAACACCTACCGAAAGCTTGTTTTTGAACATCTTTCAGCGTTCTGTGAAATCGCGGCAGAGAACAATCCGGAAAGCGAGCAGTATTTCCTGACGGCATTAAAAGAATATCAGACTCTGACGGAGCAGGAAATAGACGGGAATCACTATTTGGAGAAATATGGCTACCATGCCGGCGAGTTTTACCAAGTATTTCCATCTGGTATGTTTCTTGCTTTTTTTCTGTTGTCTTTGATCCTAGTCTTTTCTTTTGGCTGTGGGCTGCGGAAGATACATAGGCACAATCAAAGGCGGGCTGCGTATTTGACAGAGTATTTAGAAAATATCAACATAGGTGCTGACAGTACTTTGATACAAACGCAGGAAGATGATTTTTCGCATTTACAGGATGAGATATATAAGACAGTCACAATGCTTTATCAGACCAGGGAATCAGCAGTCGCTTCAAAAAAGCGATATGCTGAAAATCTGGCGAACATTGCTCATCAGCTGAAGACGCCGATTACCGCCGCATCTCTTTCCCTTCAGTTGATGGAAAAAGAAGGTTCCAGTGAATACTCAGTAAAAATAAAAAAGCAGTTGGACCGGTTGAACCGTCTGGAAGAGGCTTTGTTGATGCTTTCCAAGATGGACGCTGGTACTTTGCTACTGAAACATGAAAAGGTTGATATTTATACAGTATTAAATCTTGCAGCTGAAAACATAAGTGATTTGCTGCTGAAGGAACATATCTCAGTGGACATACCGGATAAAGGCTGCATCGAATTTTCCGGGGACTTGGAATGGACAATGGAAGCTCTTATCAATCTTATGAAAAATTGTATGGAACATTCACACTCCGGCGGACACATTTATTGTGATTATACATGGAATCCCTTATATGCAGAAATTCAGATATGGGATGAAGGGAGGGGATTTGCCCCGGAGGATCTTCCACATCTTTTTGAGCGGTTTTACCGGGGGAAATATGCGGTATCAAACGGAATCGGCATTGGATTGGCCCTTGCCAGGTCTATCTTTGAATTGCAGAACGGGACAGTTACCGCCCGGAATCTGCAGGCTGGGGGCGCCTGTTTCGAGATAAGAATATATAGTCACTGAGATGTCACTTTACTTTGCTATACTGTATTTACGTCTTTATGGGCTGTGGCCTGTATCAAGAAAGGAGAAAGTGGCATGGAAATACTAAAATGTGAAGGTGTCCGAAAAGTATATGGTACTGGAAATAATCAGGTGGTTGCGTTAGAACATATTGACTTATCAGTGCAGAAAGGGGAATTTGTGGCGGTTGTTGGAGCATCCGGGTCTGGAAAATCAACGCTTTTGCATATTTTGGGCAGTGTGGACAAGCCAACTGCCGGCAAGGTCATGGTAGAAGGAAAGGATATTTCCACATTAACTCCAGCACAGGCAGCTGTTTTCCGGCGCAGAAAGGTGGGACTGGTTTATCAGTTTTACAATCTGATACCTACACTTACTGTCCGAAAAAACATTCTTATGCCGCTTATTTTAGATAAGAGAAAAGCCAACCCGGAATATTTTGAACAGATTGTGAATTCACTGGGCATTGCTGATAAGTTAGAATTTCTTCCATATCAACTATCGGGTGGCCAACAGCAGAGGGCAGCCCTTGCCAGATCCCTGATTTACCGTCCAGCCTTGTTGTTGGCGGATGAACCGACAGGAAATCTCGACAAAAAGAACGGGAAAGAAATGTTAGACATGCTGAAGCTGTCAAACCGCAATTTGAATCAGACCATTCTATTGATTACTCACGATGAGAAAATTGCTCTGGAGGCAGATCGTATTATAACCATAGAGGACGGAAAAATCATCCATGACGTTTTTCATGATTCTGCCAAGTGGCATAAGGGGATCTTCTAGGGAAAGGTCGGTGAAGATAATGTGGAGAGACTATTCGATAGGATTTATCAAAAGAAACCGGGCGTCCAGCTTATCCGTCATTGTGGCCGCTTTCATCTCTGCGCTGTTTTTGTCCTGGCTTTGCGGCCTGTTTTATAATTTCTGGAATTATGAAATTGAAAGGATTGTCTCGGAGGAGGGAGACTGGCAGGGACGTATTTGCGGTACATTCGATGAGAGGGTGGTGTCCGACATCAAAAATTTCGCAAACGTAGATGCTGTCACTATCAATCCAAAACTGTCTGATGAAAACAATCTTGTCGTGGATATTCGTTTTCAGAATATGAGGACAGTTTACCGCGATATGCCGCTCATAGCGGAACAGCTGGGAGTCTCTGACCGAGACCTATCGTATCATGAATTGCTTTTGTCTAGATATTTTGTTCATGATCCGCAGGATACGGCTCCGCCTTTGCTGCCGGCGTTCTGCGCAGCAGTTCTGGTTATGGTCTGCGTGTCTTTGATTTTGATTATCCATAATTCTTTTTCAGTATCTATGGATGCACGTGTTCATCAATTTGGCATTTTCTCAAGTATAGGGGCAACACCGGGACAGATTCGTGCTTGTCTATTACAGGAGGCTGCGATTCTTTGCATTCCGCCGATTTTGCTTGGAACTGGCATCGGAGCTGCGCTTTGCTTTGGGACGATACAGTTGGTCAATCAGCTTGCAAAGGAAATTGTCGGCAGGCATGAAGCGGTTTTTACTTATCATCCGCTGGTATTGGGAATTACGATTTTAGCGGCTGTATTGACCGTTTTTATCTCCGCATGGCTGCCGGCGAGAAAACTAAGCAAATTGACACCCATTGAGGCTATACGAAACAGCGGAGAACTGCATTTAAAAAAGAAAAAGAATGTCCGATTTTTATCACTAGTATTTGGGGCAGAGGGAGAATTGGCCGGAAGTGCGCTAAAAGCGCAGAAAAAAGCTCTGAGAACATCAGCGATATCTCTGACACTTTCGTTTATGGGATTTACCTTGATGCTGTGTTTTTTCACGCTTTCTGAGATCAGTACCAATCACACTTATTTTGAGCGTTACCAGAACGCATGGGACGTAATGGCAACGATAGAAGATACAGATCTGGAGGATTTTACAAAGACAGACGATGTGCAGAGCATAGGGAAGGCGGACAGTGTGATCTATCAAAAAGCAGAGGCCCTGTGCCCTGTTCTGGAAACAAATTTCAGTGACAGATTAAATGAATTAGGCGGTGTAGAAGCAGTTGCAGGGGATTCTGTACGTATTGTTGACGGGAGTTATCTGGTCGATGCTCCCATCATTATCATGGATGATAAGAGTTTTGAGGCATACTGCCGCAGAATAGGAGTAAATTCGAAGAGTACAGGAAGCATTGTTCTAAACCGAATATGGGACAGCGTGAACAGCAATTTCAGGTACAAAAAATATGTCTCATTTTTATCAGAGGAACAGGATTCCATCGTTTTGCAGAATACGGAACAAACGGAGGAAACCGTTGAACTTCCTATTCTTGCTTATACGCAGGAGCCGCCGGTTTTAAGAGAGGAATACGATAATTACACGCTGGTTCAATTCTTGTCTCTTTCCACGTGGAAGCAGATTGAAAATACCATTGGCCATACAGAAGCCGATACTTACATTCGTGTATTAGCGGAAGGTGACAGAGAGCTGTCTGCGTTGAAGGCGATCGAAACAGAAATCTCAGACATGATAGGAGATAATTTTACCTTTGAGATGGAAAACCGTGTTCAGGAGAGAAGAGACAACGAAGAAATGGTGAATGGATATAAAATAGTGATTGGAGCATTGTGCGTGTTGCTCGCTGTCATCGGAATTGCAAATGTATTTTCCAATACTTTAGGCTTTATACGCCAGCGAAACAGAGAATTCGCAAGATATATGTCCATTGGTTTGACACCGAAAGGTGTGAGAAAAATGTTTTTCATTGAAGCCCTTGTGATTGCAGGACGGCCGCTCTTGATTACGCTGCCGCTTACTGTGTTGTCTGTAGGATTTATGATAACAGCAAGCTGCTTAAATCCAATGGAATTTCTGACAAAAGCTCCCATACTTCCTGCCGCCGTGTTTATTTTGGGGATTTTTGTGTTTGTAGCGCTGGCTTACTGCATGGGCGGCAGAAAAATAATGAAATGCAACCTGGCTGAAGCGCTGCGGATGGATGACATAGTATAAATGGATGCGTACTTTCCATAACAGGAAAATTCTAATTTCCCTATTGACTCTCACGGGGCGTCATAGATTAGAGTGAATATATCAGAAAAGGGAGGTCAGCAGTTATGAGGACAGTAAAAGAAATATCAGATTTAACAGGTATCAGCGTACGCACGCTCCACTATTATGATGAGATCGGATTATTGAAGCCGACGGAAAAAAGCGGAGCGGGATACCGGCTTTATGACGATAAGGCTTTGGAAACCTTGCAGCAGATTTTATTTTTCCGTGAATTTGATATTCCTCTGAAAGAGATCAAAGCTGTCATGGACAACCCGGTTCTGAAAAGAAATCAGATTTTGCAGATGCAGCGGAAAATGCTGGCTGCAAAAAAAGAACGTATGGAACGTCTGATTTCCAGCATTGATGACATTCTGAAAGGAGAGAATAAAATGGATTTTGCGGTTTTCAGTAAAACAGAAATGGAAGAGATGTTTCAAACCATGTTTGAACATATGCCGGCTAATATGAGAAATCTTGCAGTGAAAGAGTTCGGAAGTATTGAAGAATGGAAGAAGCATTATATGGAGGCACTTTCATCGGAAGAAATGCAGAAAGGTTATGCAAAGGTTGTTGAGTGGTATGGCGGAAAAGAAAATTTCTTGTCAGCTGCAAACAATCCTGTCAGCAAGGAAATGGCAGAAAGTTATAACAAACGGGTGGAGGCGGTTCTGCAGAAACTAAGCGCAAAGAAGGAATGTGACACAGCTTCCTTTGAGGTTAAGGAGGTGGTCGGAGAATATGGATTTGTGATGAAACAGTTATCGCAGATAAAAAGCGAGAAAGGGCTTATGCTGGCACAGGCACAATACTATCGCAACGAAAAAATAAAGCCCATAATAGATGAAAAATATGGTGAAGGAGCTTCCAAATTTTTTGCGAAGGCAATAGAAGCCTTTTATGAAAACAAATAATCTAAAATTGTGGGGAATACCAGTGCCCAACGGCGGTACTATTGAACAGGGGATCAGTAATGGTCTCCTGTTTTTTACGTCCGGCGAACTTCCGGTTATCGAATTTTCCACCTTTCGGAACTCTCGTTCAAGAAATATTTCTTGCTCTGCTCGGCCAATTTTAGACTCTGTCATAAAAAATGGAAAGTATACTTGACATGTTGCGCGGCTGTGCTATAATGAAAATATGGAAAGCGAACTTTCCATAAGAAGGGAGGCTTCTATGAAAAACCGGCTGGAAGAGCTGCGTAAGCAAAAGGGAATCAAACAGGAAGAGTTGGCAAATGCCTTGGAAGTATCAAGGCAGACGATCGGTTCTTTGGAAAATGGGCGCTATAATCCGTCGATTCAGTTAGCATTCAAAATCGCCCGATATTTTCATATGACGATTGAAGAAATCTTTATTTATGAGGAGGAAGAGTGATGAAGTCTAGGACAACAAAATACACAACGGTCGTTTTTGGTTTGGTCTTGGTGGCAGTAGGTTTATACTTAATAAAAACAAGCGGAGATCCGCAGGGGATGATGAGAGCGCTGTCCTATGTCTGCATTGGCATTGGGTGCGGCTTGTTTGGGCATGGCATGGGCAATATGATTTCTGAACGGGCAATCTATGGCGATCCAGAATTAAAGAAAAAGCTGGATATTGAAAAAAATGATGAGCGCAACCTGGCGATCGCGAACAATGCCAAGGGAAAGGCATTTGATCTGATGACTTTCGTCTTTGGCGCTTTAATGGTATCCTTTGCTCTTATGGGAGTAGACATGATTGCCGTACTTCTGCTTGTCTTTGCATACCTCTTTGTTCATGGTTTTGAAATTTATTATCGCCTTAAGTTTGATAGGGAGATGTGACGGGGAGGAAGCAAAATGGAAAATATGAAGCCGTTAATTGTTGAATTTATGATTGGCATTATATTGTTGGGCATAAGTTTTTTTGTAAAAAACGACTATTACTCGACAATGATTTTTTCTATGGGGATTGGCCTTACAGCGGGGGCTGCCGCTCAGATCATTCGCATAATTTACTGGAAAAACCCGAAGCGGCAGGATGCGTATGAAGCAAAAAAACAAGAAACGCACATCAATAGGATTGACGAGAGAAAACAATATTTGCGAATGAAGGCAGGCCATATTACTTATCAGATTATGACATTTTTACTGCTGCTCCTGGCATTTATGCTGTCGCTGTTTAGGGCGGAAGCATGGATAATCGTGATGATCTTTTTGCTGTTCGTCTTTCAATGGCTGGTCGGTTTTATTGCGTACCGTATATTGGAAAAGAAAATGTGAGAATAGCTGCAAGAGTGTATGTTTGAATGGGATTTGTTCTCTAGTGGCTGTCTGGCAGGAAATCAGTAATGGTTTCCTGCTTTTTTATTACATAGGAAACCTCGTTCCCTATGCAATAAAAAGCCCTCTGGGCAGGCATGCACACGCTGCAACGAGGAATTTCACCGCAAGGCGGTGATGCGGCGGCGCGCAAAGTGGGACTGCGCCCCTCAAAGATTGAAGGGATGGGGGAGTTGAAGTGGGCTTGCCCACTTTGTTCCGAAATCATTTGCAGATGAAATATTTTTTAGACTGTGAACTTTTTGGGAGTTATCATAGTTATATAAGATGTAAGATGCTTTACGATGGGAGAAATGCAATGACAGATAAAGAACTTGTGCAAAAAGTTCACAATGGTAATCAAGAGGCTTTGGGGGATATTATAGAGCGATATTATGAGGATATATTTCGATTCTGTTTGTATATGGTTCGAGAAGAAGAGGAGGCTTATGACATTACTCAGGAGACATTTTTAAAATTTATTAAGTATGGTTCCTCCTACCGCCGGAACAATTTAAAGGGATATTTATTAACAATTGCAAGAAATCTATGCTTCAGCTTTTTTCGGAAACAAAAGGAATCTAACCAGTCCTGCAAATGTGAATGGATTGAAAAAATTCCAGAGCAGAAAGATAAAATACAGGATTTAGAAACATCAATTTATTTGCAAAGGCTATTGAACGAGCTTTCATTGGAAAATAGGGAAGTTGTCATTTTACGAATCTATGAAGAATTGAAATTCAAAGATATAGCAAAGATAGCTGGGTGCAGTGTTTCAACTGTAAAATCAAGATTCCGTTTAGGAGTGCAGCATTTAAAGAAAATGATGGAGGAGGAACATGAAAAATTCTGAAATGAAAGAGCTTTTCTTACAGGCAGATAGGCAAACAAGAATAAAGGAAGCGAAAAAGCAAAAAGTGCTTTTGCTCATGGCCGAAGAAATGGAAAAGCAGAGAACACCGATAATAAATCAGAGAGAGATTTTGTTTAGCCAGTTTCTGCATGTGGACAAATTATTTCTCTCCATATATGCGGTAGTTGTTTGTTTGATAGTAGGTGTATTGTTCTTATTACAGCAGACTAGAATAGATAGAAGTACGATCATAATATCCTGCATGATAGGAGTCTCTGCTTTGGCGTTTCTTACTGTTCTCATAATAGATAAATTATTTTTTGGAAGAATGGCAGAATTAGGAGCAAGCTGCTATTTTGATACAAAGCAATGTGTTGCAGCGTATATGGTAGTTATGGGGAGTGTGAACCTTATAGTATTCTTGCTGATTATTTTCTATGTGGGAAATTGTTGGGACATTGGAATTATACAGCTAGGACTATATGTATTGACAGCATTTCTTCTGTCAAATATTGTGGCGATGGGAATTTTATCTACGAAAGTTGGACGGGAGAATCCCTTTTATCTTTTGAGCAGTGGTGTCTTTTTGGCTTTAGGGTATACTGTATTTTCTGCCGTTCCAGCAGCCTTTTATGTGACTACGCTTGGAGTATGGGCAATGGCCTGTTTTGTGCTTGGATGCTTGCTTGCATTGCTGATAAAAAAGCTATTCATTCAAATGGAAAAAGGAGAAGTATTATGCATGAGTTGAAGCTAATGGATGTACAGAAGAAATATAAGGAAAAAGAGGCGGTCAGGCAGTTTACATTTACTTTTACAAATGGAGTTTATGGTTTGCTGGGAGAGAATGGCGCAGGAAAGACAACGCTGATGAGATTGATTTGTGGCATTTTACAGCCTACAAACGGAACGATAACCTGTGACAATATCCGTATAGCGGAAATGGGGGCGGATTATCGCAGGTTATTGGGATATCTTCCACAGGACTTTGGGTATTATGGAGAATTTACTGCAAATCGCTTTTTGAATTATATGGCAGCTCTGAAAGCGCTTCCAACAGATTATGCCCAAGGCCGAATAGAAGAATTATTGGAACTGGTCGATTTGAAAGATATGAAAAATAGAAAGCTGAAAACATATTCCGGAGGGATGCTTCGCAGAATCGGTATTGCGCAAGCACTCTTAAATGAGCCGGAGATTTTGATTTTGGATGAACCAACTGCGGGGCTTGACCCAAAAGAAAGGGTACGGTTTCGCAATATAATCAGTTCATTGGGAAAAAATAGAATCGTATTGCTTTCCACACACATTGTGTCAGATGTGGAATATATTGCAGATCGTATCTTGATTCTGAAAAGTGGCGGTTTAATCGGACAGGGAACTGAAAGTGAGATCATGAATGATGTGAAAGGTCATGTTTGGCAGTGTGTTGTTCCAGAACGAGAAGTACAGAAAATAAATGAAAAGTATATTGTGAGTAATTTAAGAAACAGTGGAGAAAATGTGGAATTGCGTATTATATCGGAATTTCAGCCGATGAACGAAGCGAAATATGCAGAGGCGACTTTGGAGGATGCATACCTTTATCAGATGGGGAAGACTCCCGCCTCTATAGGTGGTGAGTAAGAAATTAGTATTCGTGGTGGGCGTCAATCCCCTATCTAATAAACGCTCCGCGAGGATACGCAGGGATTCGAAGATGAATGATGTCGGTGAATGCCGACTCGAATCTCGCGCTAAGACTCGCGGGCGAGTCATGAATGTACACAAAGGGCAGGAGAAAGAAAAAATGCGATTGTATAAGATGGAAGTTTACAAACGATGTCATAAAAAAGTGTTTTTAATGGGCATTTTGGCTGCAATAGGGCTGATGCTGTTATATTTCTGGTTTGCGGAAGTTGGTGGAGAAATAGCAGTAGTAGGGGATAAATCTTATGTGGGATATGAAGCTGTTCAGATAAACAAGGAGATTACAAGTGAGTTTGAAGGGATTATTACGAATGAAAAAATCAGCGAAATTGTTGATAAATACGGCATTCCAACGAAATTGACGGAGAATATGCCAGGCTGGAGAGATGGAAATTATTTAAATGATTTTGTTGTTCGCTATTTTACAAATGGCTGCTGGGAAACTGGAACAATACCTACACAGACGTATACTTTGGAAAAATCAGAAATGTATCAAGTGTGCCGAAGTGAAGGAATTATCCCTGTTTTAGCATATACAAAGGGATGGCAGGTGTTTGTAGAAATGCTGCAATTTGGTCTTATTTTAGGAAGTGTTTTAATTATTTTCAGTATTTCGACAGTGTTTGCGGAAGAAGAACAGATAAAGATGCTGCCAATTATTTTTACAACAGAGGAAGGAAAAAGAAAAGACATTACAGCAAAAATTTTTGCAGCGTTTTCTTTGACAGTTTTTGTTTTCTTGGGTATTGTGTTGTTTGATTTTATACTATGCGGTATTGTTTATGGCTTAAATGGATATGAAAATCTGGCTGGGGTAGTGTTAGGGGACAAAATGCTCAGAGTGGTATATCAACAGGAATTTTTGGAATATTTGCTTAAGCTGCTGCTTTTGAATTTGCAGGGGCTATTATTGTTGTGTGCGGTTACATTATGTGTTTCTGCTGGATGCAGCAGTTCTTTTATAGCAGTGATTATATCGGCAGTATGCTGGGGGATACCTATATTGCTTAGGATGTTCTTAACCGGAATCATTTCAATCATTATATATGCTACGCCGTTATTTTTGGTTATGCGGGAAACAGTAAATGATATGGTTGCTTTTTGGCAGCTTGTCTTATTTATAAGTGTTTTTGCGGGAGTTGTTTGCACAATTATGGGATATCGAAAGTACAAAATAAAAGAGGCCTAGCTGAAGAAATGCGTAGGTTTGGGGAAGACAGAACAAAAATGAGAAAATCGGTGCAATAGAAGAAGTGGGATACCGCCTTCCTCAAAATCGAGGGGATAGGAGAGCTGAAGTGGATTTACCCGCTTTGTTCCGATAGATAAAAAATATCATTCTGATAGCGTTGTTATTATTCCGAAATAGGAAGACAGAAAAAATTTTAATGGCTAGGGCATTTCCCAAAGATATATTGCCTGCTGAGAAACTTTTCCTTTTTATTTTGAACAGGAAAGAAGTTCTATTCTGTCAGAGCAGATGAAAGAAAAATGTTTTCGGCAGGCTTATCTAAAGGAAACAGGTCTATGGATATAAGGAAAGCATGGAAATTTAGAATTGACAAAGCGACACGCGTGTCTTATAATTATTTTAGCGACATAAATGTCGCAAAATGGAGCGACTACTATGGGAAAAAAAGGAGACGAAACCAAAAGGTTTATTTTAGAAAAGGCATTGTCTTTATTTGCAGAAAAGGGATTTAAAAATGTTACAATGAAAGACATTTGCATGGAAACCGGATTAAGCAGAGGCGGGCTTTACAGACACTACGAAAGTACACATCAAATTTTTTCTGAAATTGTAGATACTCTTATGAGCAGACAAGACAATGAACTTTCTGAAAAAATGAAAAATAAAGTTCCGGCATCTATAATTCTTGATGAAATTCTAGAACGGTACAAAAAAGAAATGTTGGATAGTTCCGGCTCTTTAAGTATAGCAATATTAGAATTTTATAGTGAAAATCAATCGGATAACAATGATAATATGCTTTTTAAACAATATCTCTATTCCAAAGAGATGTGGAAAAATTTCATATCTTACGGAGTGGAACGAGGAGAATTTAAAAAGGTTGACAGTGAAGAAATGATTGACTTAATTATTTTTTCTTATCAAGGGGTGCGGATGTTTGCAACGATACTGCCAATTGATG